>Ga0207419_1000428_pt1 | contig 36706 bp, 24 predicted proteins | sample ElkSloMetagenome_4_FD_184723 | JGI IMG/M metagenome (GOLD analysis project Ga0207419, IMG submission 184723) | Hot spring microbial communities from Elkhorn Slough, Monterey Bay, USA - MD2A (version 2) | ecosystem: Environmental > Aquatic > Marine > Intertidal zone > Estuary: Microbial mat ...
CTGGGTGATACCGTCACCAGCACGATCAGCGGATCGACAGCCTCATTCAACACCTCGCAATCCGGGAGCGGTGGTGGCGTTTACGTCACCGCCCAGGATTCACAGGTCTACATTCAGGATATCGAGGTTAAGTACAACGCCACCTACGCAGGTCCAGGTGGTGGAATGCAGGTCAGCGCGCCGGGCAGTGTCTTCGGCATGGAGCTTGCCGCGTTCATCGGCAATGACGCTCAAGGAGGCTGCGGTGGCGGATTCCGACTGTCGGGCAATGTTGAAGAACTGGGCATCGGCACCTCGGCGTTTCGCAACAACACTTCTTCGAACTGTGGCGGCGGCCTGAGCTTGCCGGTCCCCGGCCTTCAGAACTCAATCGCGGAGTTCAAATACAACGAAATCTCCAACAACACAGCGGGAACGTCAGGCGGCGGTATGTATGCCAACCTTGGCTCCGGAACGACGCTATTTATGAAGAACTCCACAATCTCTGGAAATGAAGCAGAGGGAGGCAGTGGCGGCGGCGCGATTACGCGCGGCAACATGACCGTCGAATTCAAATACAGCACGGTCGCCAACAATACGTCAAGCAGCGAGGGAGGCGGCCTCTTCAACTCGGCCGGGACCTGCAGCGTGTCCAACACAATCCTTGCCGGAAACACCGGCAATGCCACAGAAAATCAGGATTTGAGCGGCACGACGCTCTGCGATGTATCCGACTCGTTGATTGCCGGAGCCAAATACTCGGACTTCACTAACGTCACGGGGAATATCCTGAATCAGGATCCAGACCTCCAGCCCTTGGCCAATAATGGCGGTCCGACCTTGACCCATGCCCTGCTCGCATCGAGCCCAGCGGTCGATGCAGGAAACGAGGGAAGCGGCGTTCCTGACAACGACCAGCGAGGCGAAGGTTTCCCGAGAGTCGTCGGTGGCGGGCTGGATATGGGCGCCTTCGAGTTACGCCCGGACACGATCTTCGGCGATCGATTCGAGCAGACCCCACCCTGATCGAGGACGCCGCAGCAGCACCAAAAAAGGCCGCTAGCAAGCGGCCTTTTTTTACTTTTTCTTCGGCAGGTACAGGTCCGTGATTGTGCCTTCGTAGACCTCGGCCGCCATCATTACTGATTCGCTGAGCGTGGGGTGCGGATGGATCGTCAAACCGATGTCCTCGGCGGTGCAGCTCATCTCGATGGCCAGGGTGAGCTCGGCGATCAGGTCACCGGCGTGGGAACCGACGACGCCGGCACCGAGCAACTGACCGCTGCCGTTGTCGAACAGCAACTTGGTGAGACCCTCGGAGCGATCCATCCCCAGGGCGCGGCCGGAGGCGGCCCAGGGGAACTTGCCGACGCCATAATCGAGGCCCTGCTTTTTGGCCTGGCCTTCGGTCAGGCCCACCCAGGCAACTTCCGGATCGGTGTAGGCCACAGAGGGAATGACGCGGGCGTCGGCCGCGCGCTTGTGGCCCGCGGCGACTTCCGCGGCGACCTTGCCTTCGTAGCTGGCTTTATGGGCGAGCATCGGCTGCCCCACCAAATCTCCAATGGCAAAAATATGCGCTCGGCTGCTGCGCATCTGCCCGTCGACCGGAATGAAGCCACGCTCGTCGACCTCGACCCCGGCCGCCGGTGCATTGATCTGGTCGCCGTTCGGCCGTCGCCCCACGCACACGAGGACCCGATCGAAATCGGCAGAATCCGGCGCGTCGCGACCCTCGAAGCGAGCCGTCAAGGTGGATTCGCCGGCCTCGACACCTGCAACGCGGGTCTCGAGAAAAAACGTCACGCCGAGCTTCTTCATGCGCTGATGTAGCGGCCGAACAAGATCCGAATCGGCACCTGCCATCAGCTGATCCATCAGCTCGACGACGGTGACTTCTGAGCCCAGAGAACGATAGACACAGGCCATCTCAAGACCGATGATGCCGCCACCGACCACCAGCAGGCGCGCGGGAATTTCCTCAAGCTCGAGCGCGCCCGCCGAGTCCATGACTCGGGGATCCTCCATCGGAATGCCGGGAATCTCGATCACGCGAGAACCCGCGGCAATAACGCACTGACCGAACGTCACTTCCCGTGACTCATCCTTCGATTCGATGGTGATTGAATGGGAGCCGGAGAATTCAGCCCGGCCGTGAACCACCGCCACGCCCCGCTTATCGGCCATGCCGGCGAGACCGCCAGTCAGCTTGGACACCACGCCATTCTTGTAGTCTCGCAGCGTATCCAGATCGATATCCGGGGCACCGAAACGCACGCCGTGCGCACCGAGTTGATCTGCCGCATCGATGATCTGGCCGACGTGCAGCAGCGCCTTGGACGGAATGCAGCCCACGTTCAGGCAGACACCGCCGAGGTCCGGATAGCGCTCGATCAGAGCGACCTTCAGTCCGAGATCCGCCGCACGGAAGGCCGCGGTGTAGCCACCCGGGCCCGCACCGAGCACCACGAGGTCATAGTCCCGCTCGCTCGAGGAGGCATGGCGGCCCGCCTCTGCGCTGCTCCCGCCCCCTGCCTGCGCCTGATCCTCGGGATCGCCCTCCTTGCCGGTCGATTGATTTGAAGATTGATTTGAGGATTGATTTGAGGATTGATTTGACGATTGTCTTGGCGATTGTCTTGGCGATTCGTTGGACGGCTGTCCGCTCGATTGGTCTGACGCTTGACCTGACGACTGGCTTGACGATTCGCTTGACGACGTGCCCTCCGGCGAGTCTGAGGGCTCGTCCGCGGACTCCCCGGTCGACTCAGCCTCGATAACGGCGATTACATCGCCCTCGGAAACCTCGTCGCCTTCGGCCACCTTGAGCTCCAGCAATCGGCCCGCGGCCGGCGACGGGACTTCCATCGTTGCCTTGTCGGACTCAAGGGTCACGAGCGACTGCTCGGCCTCGACGGCGTCACCCTCCTCGACCAGAATTTCAATCACCGGTACCCGATCAAAGTCACCGATATCCGGGACTCGAATGTCCTGCTTGCTCATCCCTGCCTGTACTCCTGCTGAGGATTGACATCATGCGAAGAAAGCGCCGCGGCCAGAACGACCGCTGCCGCCACCAGCGTATCAAACCCATTGCACATCGAACGGCGGCAATCCGTCTGGCCGACCTTTTTAAGATCGCACTTAGGGCAACGTCCGCAGGGTCAGCTCGCCCTGGCGTTGAACGAGTTCGAGTTCGCGAAGAAAGCTCATTCCGAGGAGGACGGTATCGTGGCGACCGGGATTGATAGCCGCTCGCACGTCGCGCTTGACGATATCGCCGAGGCGAACCTCATCCAGGCGAGTCAGATAGCCCTGGACGGGACCGGCCGCCGTCTGCAGGCCGATCGTCGCTTCGCGCACCAGCCCCATCTCATCGGCCAGACCTTCGGGGATCGAGACCAGGGTAGCGCCCGTGTCGACCAGAAAAGTGACGCCGCGGCCATTGATCCCGCCGCTGGCGACGAAGTGGCCCTGGCGGTCGGAGCGCAGAGACACCTGGACACCGCCACCGACGCGTTCGCTTTCGACAACGCGATTCGGATTGGCCCGCTGCTCGAGCTGACCGGAAAAGAACCAGGTCAGGATCCCCAGCATGCCGAGGGCGGCAATGAGCATCATGCCGAAGCCGGTTTTTTGATCGGATTGACTCACAGGAGCTGGCGACGCAGGTCCTCGAGCTGGGACGCGAGATAGCCCGTAAAGCGGGCCGCGTCGGCGCCGTCGATGACGCGATGATCGTAGGAAAGAGACAGGGGCAACATCAGGCGAGGCTGGAAATCCGACCCATCCCAGACCGGCTTCATCTGTGCGCGCGAAACGCCGAGGATCGCCAGCTCCGGCGCGTTAATGATGGGGGTAAAGGCCGTGCCGCCGATGCCGCCAAGGCTCGAGATCGAAAAGCAGCCTCCCTTCATTTCATCACCCTTGAGCTTGCCATCGCGGGCCCGACCGGAGAGGTCGGTGAGCTCCGTCGACAGCTCGATCAGGCCTTTCCGATCGCAGTCGCGCAGGACCGGGACGACCAGGCCGTTGGGCGTATCGACGGCGACGCCGATATGAAAATACTTCTTGCGAATCAGGGTCTGGCCGTCGCGCGATAGCGACGCATTGAACTGCGGATAAGCCTTCAGCGCTGCCACCACGGCTTTGATCAGAAACACCAGTGGCGTCATCTTGGTGCCGGCCGCTTCGGCCTCGTGCTGATGCGCCTTGCGAAATGACTCCATTTCGGTAATGTCGGCGTCGTCGAACTGAGTGACGTGCGGAATAGTCACCCAGTTGCGATGCAGGTTCGGCCCGGAAATCCGCTTGATGCGGGACAAGGCCTCTTCTTCGACATCACCGTATTTGGAGAAGTCGACCTCCGGCGCCTCGGCGACGCTGAGGCCGCCTGCGCGCTCGCCAGCGGCTGCCGGTGCGGCCATGCGCTGCTTGACGTAGGCCTTCAGATCCTCCTCGGTGATGCGACCGTTGCGACCGGTTCCGGACACCTCGACCGGGTCCACGCCCAGCTCCCGTGCCAGCTTGCGGACGGCGGGCGAGGCATGGGGCAGCGTCGATGCGTCGACGTTCATGGATTCGAAGGGAATCGGCGGAGCCGGTAGGACCTCGCGCTTCTTCGAGCTCAGCGCCTGACGTGAGCCCGTATCGACGGCGGGAAAACCCGCCGACGATGAGGTCGTCTTCGCCTCAGACTCAGACCTCGATCCGTCGGCAGAGGAATCGGCCTCGGCGGCGGGGTCGCGCTCCGCCTCGGCCTCCTGCCCGGAATCGCTGTCACTCGGCGCCTCCGTCTCGTCGGAGCTGGCCGCGTCCTTTTCTGCCTCGTCGGCCTCGTCGCCGCCGGCCTCCGATTCGACCTCCATTACCCCGATGACATCCCCTTCGCTGACCTCGTCACCCTCTTCGACGCTCAACTCGACCAGTTTGCCCGTTGCCGGCGAAGGCACTTCCATGGTGGCCTTGTCCGACTCGAGCGTGACCAGGGACTGCTCGGCCTCGATGGCCTCACCGGCCGAGACCAGGAGCTCGATCACCGGCACCTTGTCGAAGTCACCGATATCGGGAACGCGGATTTCCTTTCTTTCACTCATTTCTTATCCACTCTCGCAAGGCATTTTGCTGCGTTCATCCTGCCGCATAGACACCCTCAACACGACGCGCTAAGCCGATGGCGATGACCGGCAGAGCAAACTCTTTTTCGCCTCGGCAGCGCTCGCGCGTTTGTGCACTCATTTATCGCCCGTCGTGTTCGAAGTAGTCCTCCTGACCTCAAACCGAGGGGGGGAGGGGCTTGTCCGGATCGATCTCCAGGGCCGCACGCGCCTTGAGCAGGTCCTCATCGCCGAACTGCCCCTGTCGGTGCAGGCCGACCAGCGCGGCATAGGCGACATGGCGGCGATCCACTTCAAAGAAACGGCGCAGGTTTTCGCGCGTATCCGACCGGCCGAAGCCGTCCGTACCCAGCACCAGATAGTTCTCCTGAGGAATGAATTCTCGCACCTGATCGGCGTAGGTTCGGATGTAGTCCGTCGACGCGACCACCGGTCCGTCATGTCCTTCGAGCTGGCGGGTGATCCAGGGCTGGCGCGGAGACTGATCCGGGTTGAGACGATTGCTCCGGGCCACGGCCTGGCCATCGCGGCGCAGCTCGTTGAAGCTGGTCGCCGACCAGACGTTCGAAGCCACGCCGAACTCCCCTGCAAGCAGATCGGCGGCGGCCATGACCTCGCGCAGAATCGCTCCGGAACCCAGTAACTGAACCGTCTTATCCGACTTGATCTCGGCCTCGCGCAGCAGATATAGCCCGCGGCGAATGCCCTCCTCGCTGCCCTCGGGCATCGCCGGGTGGCCATAGTTCTCGTTCAGGACCGTAATGTAGTAATACACGTCCTCCTGTTCGCCGTACATGCGCCGCAGGCCGTCCTGCACGATCACCGCAAGCTCGTAGCCGAAGGTCGGGTCGTAGCTGACGCAGTTCGGGATCGTGCCCGCCAAAACGTGACTGTGGCCGTCCTCGTGCTGCAGGCCCTCGCCATTGAGGGTGGTTCGACCCGACGTGCCGCCGATCAGAAATCCGCGCGCCCGCATATCTCCTGCAGCCCAGGCCAAATCGCCGATGCGCTGGAAACCGAACATGGAGTAGAAGGTATAGAAGGGGATCATCGGCAGGCCGTTGGACGCGTAGCTGGTCGCCGCGGCGATCCAGGAGCTCATTGATCCGGCCTCGGTAATGCCTTCCTGCAGCACCTGCCCTTCCTGACTTTCCTTGTAGTACATGAGCTGATCCGAATCGACCGGCTCGTAAAGCTGACCGAAGGGCGCATAGATGCCGATCTGGCGAAACAGGCCCTCCATGCCGAAGGTGCGGGCCTCGTCGCAGATGATCGGCACGATGTGTTTCTTCAGCTTCTTATCGCGCAGGAGGACGGCCAGGCAGCGCACAAAAGCCATGGTCGTGGAAATTTCCCGGTCGCCCGACCCCTTGGTGATCGACTCGAAGGCCTCGAGGTCAGGCGTGTCGAGGGCCGCGGAGTCGACCCGGCGCTGCGGAAGGCAGCCGCCGAGCGCCTCGCGCCGCGCCTTGAGGTAGCGCACTTCCTCCGACTCCTCGCCGGGATGAAAATACGGCACCTCATCGAGCTGCTCGTCCTTGATCGGCACGTTGAAGCGATCGCGAAAATAGCGCACGCCGTCAGCGTCAAGCTTCTTCTGCTGATGCGAGATGTTCTGCCCTTCGCCGGACTTGCCCAGGCCATAGCCCTTGATCGTCTTGGCGAGGATCACCGTGGGCTGGCCCGTGTGCTGGGTCGCGGCGCGGTAGGCGGCATGGATCTTGTGCGGGTCGTGGCCGCCGCGGTTCAGGCGCCAGATGTCCTCATCGGACAGGTCGGCGACCATTTCCTTGAGCTCGTCGTAGGCACCGAAGAAATGCTCACGCACGTAGGCACCATCGTTGGCCTTGTACTTCTGATAGTCGCCGTCCAACGCCTCTTCCATCCGCCGGCGCAGCAGGCCCTTGTGGTCACGCGCCAGAAGCGGATCCCAGTAGGACCCCCAGATCACCTTGATCACGTTCCAACCCGCGCCACGGAAGACGCCCTCGAGCTCCTGGATGATCTTGCCGTTGCCCCTGACCGGTCCGTCCAGGCGCTGCAGATTGCAGTTGACCACGAAGACCAGGTTGTCGAGGCGCTCGCGGCCAGCCAGGGAGATGGCGCCGAGGGATTCCGGCTCATCGGTCTCGCCGTCGCCCATGAAACACCAGACCTTGCGCTCTTCGGCTTTGGCCAGCTTGCGGTTATGCAGGTATTTCAGGAATCGGGCCTGGTAGATAGCCATGATCGGGCCCAGGCCCATGGAGACGGTCGGGATCTGCCAGAACTCCGGCATCAGCCAGGGATGCGGATAGGAGCTCAGGCCCGCACCGTCCACTTCCTGCCTGAATCCGTCGAGCTGCTCTTCGGAAATCCGACCTTCGAGAAAGGCCCGGGCATAGATGCCGGGCGAGGAATGCCCCTGGATAAAGAGCAGATCAGCGCCCTCAGGATGGTCCGGGCCTTTGAAAAAGTGGTTGAAGCCGACGTCGTAGAGCGTGGCGGCGGAGGCGAAGCTGGCGATATGCCCACCTAGCTCACCGCCGCGTCGACCGGCTCGGACCACCATCGCCATGGCGTTCCAGCGAATGATCGAGCGAATCCGGCGCTCGAGGGAGCCGTCGCCGGGCATCGAGGGCTGGCGATGCGGCGGAATCGTGTTGATGTAGGCCGTGGTCAGATCGAAGGGCAGGTGCGCGCCGGAGCGACGGGTCAATTCAACCAGGCGCTCGAGCAAAAAATGAGCGCGTTCCGGGCCATCGCGGTCAATGACCGAAGTCAGGGACTCGAGCCATTCCTGCGTTTCCTGCTCGTCGATGTCGTCGGGATGGGGCAGCGGCTGCACCATAGAAGCTAACTCCTCAAGGCCGTTTGCAAGGCAGATGGGCATTATTGTAGCCCTTGATCATGACGAGCCCGAAGCCGATTGCCTGCGCCGGATCGGGCAGGCGCGGACGTCGGACCCCAGCAACATCTGGAGTCACGCCGAGGATTAAGAAAAAAATCCCGGGCGAGCTGTAACTTTTTCCCTTCTGATAGCGTCTGAGCGAAGAGGGCAACGAACATCGCTATTGGAGTCAACGCCATGAGAGTCATCGTTCCGATCCTGATCGCCGCTATCTGGACCAGCGCGACGATCCGGATTAACGGCGTCTGGCCGCCCGCCGAGCTCGTCGAATCAATCGTCCGTGTCGGTGAGCGCGTTGAGGCGCCTGCGCGGGCCCTGCTGGCGCGTCTTGAGGGGGATCCAGCCATGGGCCCGCTCTCAGAGCCCGCATCGCAACGGGTCGAGCGCAAGAACCAGGGTCTCGGGCCGAGGCCTGTCGCCCTGCCCGGCCTGCCGAAAGGGCGACGAGAATCGGTCTGCAGCTGAGGACGACCCGCTGTCGTGGGCGCTTGTCCTGGGCGCTTGTCCTGGGCGCTGTCCTGGACCCGGGCGCGTCGCGAGTCGCGTCACCGCCGGTCAGCCGCGTTAATTCAGAAGAGGTCTCCGCTGCCGTTCGCAGCATTGCGCTGCTCGGTCTGCGCATCGACGACCGCCACCGCCGTCATGTTGACGACCCGCCGCACGGTCGCCGAGGGCGTCAGGACATGAGCCGGTCGTCCGGCGCCCATCAGAATCGGTCCGATCGTCACCGCCTTGCCGATCACCCGTGCCATGGAAAAGGCGATATGGGCCGCGTCCTGATTCGGCATGATCAGCAGATTGGCCGGCCCTTTGAGCTCGGAATTTGGAAACACGCGGTCGCGAATCAGAGGCAGCAGCGCCGCATCAGCGCGCATTTCGCCCTCGACCTCGAGCTCCGGCGCCCGCTCTCTCAGGAGCAGTAGGACCTGGCGCATCTTCGATGCCTGCGAATCGATATGACTGCCGAAGTTCGAGTGGGAGACGAGGGCGATCTTCGGGGTGATCCCGAACAGGCGAACTTTTTCCGCCGCCATGATGGTCAGCTCAGCCAGCTGCTCGGCGCTGGGATCGGGATTGACGTGGGTGTCGCAGACAAAGATCGTGTCCGTTTCCGTCGCCATGGCCGACAGCGCCCCCGGCGTCTTGCAGCCCGGCGCCAGACCCAGGACCTCGGTGACGTACTTCAGCTTCTTGCCGTACTGGCCCACCACGCCGCAGATCATCGCGTCGGCCTCGTTGCGATGCACCATGATCGCGGCAATCACCGTCGTGCGCGTTCGAACGATCGCCTTGGCCGAGTCGGGTGTCACGCCGCGGCGCTCGGTGATCGAGTGGAAGGTCTGCCAGTACTCGCGGAAACGCGGATCCGACTCCGGATTGACCAGCTCGAAATCGACGCCGGGACGAACCCTCAGCCCAGCGCGTTCGATGCGCATTTCAACAACGCTTGGCCGGCCGACGAGAATCGGCGTGGCCAGACCGTCATCGACGATGGTCTGAACGGCGCGCAGGACCAGCTCCTCCTCGCCCTCGGCAAACACCACGCGCTTCGGATCCTTGCGCGCTGCATCGAAGACCGGCTTCATCACCAGCCCCGTTCGGAAGACGTACTGGCTCAGGCGCTCGCGATAGGCGTCCAGGTCCTCGATGGGTCGCGTCGCGACGCCGGAGTCCATCGCCGCCTTCGCCACCGCCGGCGCCAGCTGCACCAACAGGCGCGGATCGAAGGGCTGCGGAATCAGATAGTCCGGCCCGAAAACGGGCACATCGCCGCCGTAGGCCGCAGCCGACACATCGGAGGCCTCGATGCGCGCCAGCTCGGCGATGGCATGGACGCAGGCCATTTTCATTTCATCGTTGATGCCCGTGGCGCCGACATCGAGGGCGCCGCGGAAGATGTAGGGAAAGCAAAGGACGTTGTTGACCTGATTGGGGTAGTCCGATCGCCCCGTTGCGATCAGCGCATCGGGTCGCGCCTCGCGCGCGACGTCAGGCATGATCTCCGGCGTCGGATTAGCCAGGGCCAGGATGATCGGCTTGTCGGCCATGGCCTTGACCATTTGAGCCTCGAGCACGCCGGGCGCTGACACGCCGAGAAAGACATCGGCGCCCGCTATCACCTCGCTGAGGCTGCGGGCGTCGGACTCGACGGCGTAGGTGGCCTTGCGCGGATCCATATCCACTTCGCGTCCGGCATAGACCACCCCCTCTCGGTCGCAGACCACGATGTTTTCGCGCTTCAGGCCCATCGTCAGGAGCAGGTCCAGGCAGGCCATGCCGGCCGCGCCGGCACCCGACGCCACCAAGCGGATCTCCTCAATGCGCTTGCCGGCGAGCTTCAGGCCGTTGACCAGAGCGGCTGCCGTGATGATCGCCGTGCCGTGTTGATCGTCATGAAAGACCGGAATACCCATCCGCTCTTTCAGAGCTTCCTCGACCTGAAAGCACTCCGGCGCCTTGATGTCCTCTAGATTGATGCCGCCGAAGGTCGGCTCCAGGCTGGCGATGATATCGATCAGCTTGTCCGGGTCGGTCTCGTCGATTTCGATATCGAACACATCGATCCCGGCGAAGCGCTTGAAGAGCACGCCCTTGCCTTCCATCACCGGCTTCGAGGCCAGCGCGCCGATCGCTCCAAGCCCCAGGACCGCCGTACCGTTGGAGATGACCGCCACCAGATTTCCGCGAGCGGTGTATTCGCGCGCTCGGTCCGGATGCTCGGCGATGGCTTCGCTGGCCGCCGCAACGCCCGGTGAATAGGCAAGCGCCAGATCCTTGGCGGTGGTCAGCGCCTTGGTCGGGGAGACCTTGATCTTCCCAGGAACGGGATAGCGGTGATAGTCCAGCGCCTCCTCGCGAAACTTGTCCTTGTCGGCCATAGGTTGAAGTCGGTCGGTTGGTGGTTTAGGTCGGGTTCAGGGCTCAGGGCTCAGGGCTCAAGACTCAAGGCTCAAGGCTCAAGGCTCAAGGCTCAAGGCTCAAGGCTCAAGGCTCAAGGCTCAAGGCTCAAGGCTCAAGAATTAGACGTTTTTCTTTGCGCCCTTCGCCTTGAGCCCTGCGCCTGAACTTCAGCCCTTTTCTTCTTCTTCGTCCCATTCGCCGAGGCAAGCGGCACCGTTCATGCGGGCACGATGGAGGAGGACCTTCTGCGCGTCCTCGCGCTTGCCCTTGGGGTCGGCAGCCCAGGTCTTGAGGCATTCGGCCTGGAGCGCACGGCCGTAGGAAAAGCTCAGTGGCCAGGGCATATCGCCCATCTTGTTCATGGCATCGAGGTGCTGCGTCGCTTCGACATCGCCCTGCCCGCCCGACAGGAAGACAATGCCCGCGCAGGCCGCCGGGACGGCGTTGAGCAGGCAGTCGACGGTGGCCTCGGCGACCTCTTCGACGCTGGCCCGGTCCGTCGCCGAACTGCCGGAAATCACCATCGAGGCCTTCAGCACGCAGCCCTCGAGCATCACGTTCTGCTCGTAGAGCTGCTGGAACAGAGACTTCAGGGTGGCCTCGGTCACATCGAAGGAGGTGTCGAGGTCATGGCCGCCGTCCATCAGTACTTCGGGCTCGACGATCGGGACCAGGCCCGCTTCCTGGCACAGGGCAGCGTAGCGCGCCAGCGCATGGGCGTTGGAATCGATGCAGGCCCGCGAAGGAATATCGTCCCCGATCGTGATCACGGCGCGCCATTTGCAGAACTTGGCGCCGAGCTCGGCGTACTCGGCCAGACGCTCGCGCAGTCCATCCAGACCCTCGGTGATCTTCTCGCCCTCAAAGCCCGCCATGGCCTTGGCGCCCTTGTCGACCTTGATGCCCGGAAGGATCCCGGCCGCTTCCATTGCCTTGGGCAGCGGCGTGCCATCGGGAAGCTTCTGGCGAATCGTCTCATCGAAGAGAATGGCGCCAGAGATGAATTGCCCCAGATCCGGGGTGGTCAGCATCATCGAGCGGTAGTCCAGACGATTCGCTTCGCTGTCCTCGACGTTGACGCCGTCGAAGCGCTTCTTGATCGTTCCCGACGACTCGTCGATCGCCAGAATGCCCTTGCCCGGCGCGACCATGGCCTGGGCGATTTCAACCAGTTGCTCGAGTTTGTCTGTCATGTCGTTGTCTGCTCCACACCTGCTGCAATCAGAAATTATCGCGCTATTGTAGCGGCCCGGGCGCGCTCACCGGAAGGTCGGACGCCGTCGGCTTATTCGACGGTCAGGATCTTGAGCGTATTGGTTCCGCCCATGACCCCCATGGCATCGCCCAGCGTCATCAGCACGCGGTCGCCGGCGGCCACCAGCCCGACTTCCCTGGCCCGCTCGATGGCGAAGCGCGGAATCTGGCTCGGGCGGGCCTCATTGGCCGAGAAAAACAAAGGCTGGACGTGCTGAAACAGGCGCATCCTGCGCAAGGATGCCCGATTGGGACTCATCCCGATGATCGGCAGCGGCGAGCGTACCCGGCTCAACCACTGGGCCGTGGAACCGGATTCGGTGAGCGCAATGATGGCCTGGGCGCCGAAATTGTTGGCGACCATCATCGCTGCCATGGCGATGGCCTGATCGGCGCGCTCGGCGCCGCTATTGAACAGACGCGAAGGCTGATGAGCCTGGACATGGCGCTCGGCGCCTTCGCAAATCCGCGCCATGGCCTCAATCACCCTCGCCGGATGACGACCGACGGCGGTCTCTGCCGACAGCATCACCGCATCGGTGCCGTCGATAACGGCGTTCGCCACGTCAAGGACTTCGGCCCGCGTCGGAATCGGGTTCTCGATCATCGACTGCATCATCTGCGTGGCCGTGATCACCGGCCGATGGAGTTTCAGGCAGGCGGCGATGATGCGCTTCTGCAGGCCGGGCAACTCGGCCTCGCCGATCTCGACCCCGAGATCCCCCCGCGCCACCAGCACCGCGTCGGACGCCTCGATGATCGAGTCGAGGTGCTCGATCGCCTCCGTACGCTCGATCTTCGAGACCAGCCCCGCCGATCCGCCCGCCGCGCTCAGAAGCGCTCGCGCCTGCTCCATATCGGCCGCACTGCGCGGAAAGGACACGGCGAGATAGTCGACCTGCCACTCCGCCGCCCGCTGAATATCCGCCTTGTCGGCATCGGACACGCCGGGGATCGACAGGCCGCCGCCGCGGAGATTCAGGCCCTTGCGGTCGGACAAGGGTCCGTCCGTATTGACGATGCAGCGAATCTCGTCGCCGACGACCTCCTTGACGGTCAGAGACATCAAGCCGTCATCGAGGAGCAGTTCGCTGCCCGGGCGGACGTCTTCGGCCAGCCCGAGATAGGCCACGCCCACGCCGTGTTCATCGCCGGCCGGCGGGTTGGCTCGGGCCAGCAGGCTGAAGGACTGGCCGCGCGCCAGCTCGACACGCCCCTCACGAAAGCGATCGATGCGGATCTTCGGCCCCGACAGGTCGGCCAGCACGGCGACGTCCGTGTCCAGCTCACGCGCCACGGCTCGGACCATCTTGATTCGGCGCGCGTGCGTCTCGGCATCGCCGTGAGAGAAGTTGATCCGAACCACATCGCAGCCAGCGCGGATCAGCCGCTCGAGTTCGTCCTGGTCATCGGTCGCCGGACCGAGCGTGGCGACGATCTTGGTTCTTCGCTTCATCGATGGATCTTCCGACCTCGTTTCCAATTGCTCAGTTTGACGCCAATCGGATGACAGATCCAATACAGCCGGATCGGCGTGCGAGACCGCGACCGCCTCGCGCTATCATTCCGGGAAAGAAGCCAACAGCGGCCCGATCGCTGAGGGTTTTGCCTGGCCAGCACGCCACTCAAACGACTGGAAGCAAGCGCATGACTGACAACAACTACACGCCTCCCGATGTCTGGACCTGGGAAAAGGACAACGGCGGCAAATTCGCCAGCATCAACCGACCGACCGCCGGCGCGACCCACGACCAGACGCTGCCGGTCGGCGAGCACCCCCATCAGCTCTATTCCCTGGCCACGCCCAACGGCGTCAAGGTCACCGTAATGTTCGAAGAACTCCTGGCCCTCGAGTTCAGCGACGCAGAATACGACGCCTGGCTGATCGATATCAGCGAAGGCGAGCAGTTCGGCTCGGGCTTTGTGGCGGCCAATCCGAACTCCAAGATCCCCGCGATGATGGACCATTCGGTGCAGCCCGCTCAGCGCGTGTTCGAATCCGGCGCCATCCTGTTCTACCTGGCCGAAAAATTCGATGCCTTCCTGCCCAAAGCCCCGCGAGCCCGCACTGAGTCTCTGAACTGGCTGTTCTGGCAGATGGGCTCAGCCCCCTATCTCGGCGGCGGTTTCGGCCACTTCTATGCCTATGCGCCGATCAAGATCAAATACGCCATCGACCGCTTCGCCATGGAGGCCAAGCGCCAGCTCGACGTCCTGGACCGCCATTTGGCGGACTTCGAATACCTCGCCGGCAGCGACTACAGTATCGCCGACATGGCCGTCTGGCCCTGGTACGGACAGATGGCGCTGGGCCGACTCTACGACGCTGCCGAGTTCCTCCAGGTCGCCGAATACGAGCACCTGCAGCGCTGGTCGAAGCAGATCGACAACCGCCCCGCTGTCACCCGCGGTCGAATGGTCAACCGGCCCTTCGGACGCCCGGAGATGCAGCTTCATGAGCGCCACGACGCCAGCGATTTCGAATTAAAAACCCAGGACAGGATCGAAGGAGGCGAGTGACGCTGGCGCAACTCGGCGACGGATGGGTTGCCCAGGGGCTTTGTTTTTCATGCCAGCTTGGCTAGCTGGACGCGCGAATCTCGGCTTGAAAACTCAGAGGGCTTGTTTTTTCCGATTTTGCGGGATGAAAGTCAAAGGCGCCTAGGTTAATTGCGTCGCAAAGCGAATAAAACCAAGCGCCAACATCTTTCGCGTCATAAACCGACAAGCAATCCCATCAGCTGCTCTCTGGATAAAGAAACTCCCACCACTCCGGCTCGTCTTTCAGGTGCTTATCGAACCAGGCCAGCATCGTGTCCCACCAGACGTAGCGTTTTTCACGGTCTAGAATCCAGTGGTCCTCACCCGGGAATTCGACGAGTTCGACCTCGCGCCCGAGCAGCTTCAGCGCCGTGAACATGGTGTCGGACTCGCCCGGCGGGACGTTGGTGTCCGAATCGCCGGTCACGAGCAGGAGCGGGGTGGTGATCTTGTCGGCGTTGTAGATCGGCGACTGGTCGACATAGAGCTCGCGGTTGTTCCAGGGGAAGCTACCGCGGCTGGCACTGCCCGAGTAGCCGTAGCCCCACCAGCCTTCGCCCCAGTACGACGTCAGGGTGCTGATGCCAGCATGGGAGATCGAGGCCGAGAAGATGTCGGTCAGGGTCGCTAAGTACATGGTCATGAAGCCGCCGTAGCTGGCGCCGATATTGCCGACCCGCTCCGGATCGACGAAGTCGTGGGCGTCAAGGAATTTCCCGGTGCCCTCGATGATGTCATCAGCGGTATAGCGCCCCCAGGCGTTGACGTGCAGAGCGGAGAACTCCTGGCCGTAAGCGACGGCACCGCGCGGCTGCAGCACGTAGATCACGTAGCCCTTCGCCGCCCAGAGGTTGAACGGATAGCGACCGGTGAAGGAGCGACCGACCGGCACGGTGCCGCCGTAGTAATAGACGATCAGTGGATAGGATTGCTCGGGATCGAAATCGGGCGGCAGATAATAGCGACCGTCGATCTCCTGACCGCTCGCGTTGGTGAAGGTCCAGGGCTGGACTTCGCCAAACTCGACATCGGCATACTCGGTCTCTCTGGTGTCGATGACGACACTCGATCGATCCCGCGCCAGGTCGAGCAGGTGAACGCGCTGCGGGCGGGTGGCGTCGGTACCGCGAAGGGCGACCTGCACCCGACGGCTTTCGGACGCGGAGAACTGCTCCATCACCTCCACCCCGGTTTCGAGGACTTCAAACTGCTCGCGGTTGGCGTCGAAGAGCGCCAGTGCGATGCCCTCGCCTCGTGCCACCGACAGCAGCAGGTCTCCATCCGGAAGGCGGTGAGCCCTGTTGATCGACGGATCAAAGGCGCGCGAGACGCTGCGAGCCTCGCGGCCGTCCTCGCTCAAGGCATAGAGCTGGGTGTCGTAGTCGTTCGGAATCAGCGGAGCCTGGGTCGTGGCCCCATCGCCGCCGGGCAGGCCAGGACCGGACAGCAACCAGTATCCGTCGTCGGCAAACAGCGCGCCGCTGAGCAGGCGAATACGTCTAATTTCGCGCTGCGCGAGCGTGTCCAGGTCCATCTCGATCAATCGGAACAGGCTATGGGGCGGCTCGCTGTAGTCGATAACGCGCTCAGACAGGAGCAGTCGCTGACCGTCGGGATCCACATCGAGCAGCTCGATGCTGACCTCGGCGTGAGTCAGGGGCCGGATCAGGCCGCTCGAGACGTCCACCTGGAAAATCTGGCTGTTGTCGCGGAAGTTGTCCCATCGGTCTTCCAATGATCGAATTCGCCGACGCTGGTCGCTGGAGTTCTCCTCGGGCTCGGTCCAGGAAAAAATCAGGGACTGGCCATCAGGGTGCCAGACGATCTGACCCAGATGCTCGTGGTTGGCCAGCAGCAGGCGTGGGCTTTCGCCGGATGGATAGAGCCAGAGATTCATGCCCTGTCGGATTGCCAGGGTCTCACTGTCCGGGCTCCAGAGCAGCGCTGAAGGCACCTCGTCGGTCCAGCTGCGAAGCACTTCATTGGTCTCTAAATCGCGAATCTCCAGGCTGGACAGTGCTAGATCAGCGACGTCGTCGCGACCGGAGAACCACAAGGCGAGCCTCTGCCCGTCCGGGGAGATCTGCAGTCGGTCAACGGTCCGGGCGTTGGTCAAACGCTCGGCGGTCACCTCCGTTGCGGGTTCGAGGCGAACTGTGATCTGATCGTCCTTAGCCTGCCCTTCGAAGCGGATCGACGGCGTGGCGCCCTCGGCTGCTCCCGAATGAATGACCCAGATATCGTGGATCCCTGGAGGCAAGGCCAGGTCGGTGCGATCGTCCTCGAGGGCCAGGGATTCGCCGTCAAGAAACGCGCTCACGCCGGTCACGCCCTCGAGCGCCAGACGGCCCCTCACAAAGCGCTCGACCTCGATCGGCAGCATCCAGACGCCGACCTGGTTCACCGCGACATCCGATGGCGAAGCCACGGACCATTCGAGGCGCTGATCGAAGATTTGCGCTGCCCGGCTCGCCCCAGGCCGCGCGCCGCGCGCGAGCTGACCGGCAATCGTGCGCAGGATTGGATCGGTCTTTCCACTTTCTCCCAGCGACTTTGAATCGAGCGGCAGGGCCGAGAGCGAAAGGACCTGGTCGATGGCAGCAACGGGCCCTTTTTCCTGATCAGTGTTCGCATCGGTATCCGCATCGGTATTCGCCGCTGCGTTCAGCGAGAGCAGCAGCATAATCAATAGGAGACAAGCAGATTTCATCGGATCGATTACCCCGGCGCATTGGAGAGAGACTGGCGAGACAATCTAGCAGATCGGAGCTGAACTTCTACAGCCAGATTGATCTTGATCAATTGGCGTGAGAGACCACTGCCGTAGCCTGTGTCACTGATGATTGATGCGCCCGAGTGCCCTGAACGCCTTCCATGTCCACCCTGATGCGGCCAACTTTCGACCAGGAGCTGATCGACCGCTACGGCGGTGCGGGGCCTCGGTACACGTCCTACCCGACGGCGGTCCAGTTCTCGGAGGACTACAGCGGGAAAGACTATCTTCAGGCGCTAGCCGAATCCAACAGCCTGCCGATCCCGGCGGACCTCTCGCTCTATGTTCACGTTCCGTTCTGCAGCAGCCCCTGCTTCTACTGCGCCTGTAACCGAGTCATCACGCGTTCGGAGACCGTAGGCGATCGCTTCCTGGACACGCTGGAGACCGAACTCGCGCTCGTTGCGCCCCGAATCGATGCCGATCGCTGCGTCGAACAGCTTCACCTTGGGGGCGGGACACCGACCTTCCTCGGCATTGAACAGCTCGGCCGACTCACCGAGACGCTGAGAAATCACTTCAGCTTTTCGGATCAAGCGCAGCTGGGACTGGAGATCGACCCTCGGACGATCGAGCCCGAGGGCGTCATGGCGCTGCGCGAGATGGGCTACAACCGCGCGTCGATCGGAATTCAGGATCTTGATCCCGAGGTGCAGCATGCGGTCAACCGCGTCCATGATCTGGCGACGGTGTCCAGCATCTACGGCGCTGTCCGGGCCGCCGGCTTCGACTCCGTCGGCGTTGATCTGATCTATGGTTTGCCGCTTCAGACGACCGCCGGCTTTGCGCGCACGATCGAATCGGTCATCCAGATGCGCCCGGATCGGATTTCGCTCTTCAACTACGCCCATCTGCCGCATATGTTCAAAGCCCAGCGACGGATCCCCGACGAGCAGATGCCAACGCCCGCCACCAAGCTGGCCATCTTCCGCAACAGCTTGAATCGCCTGCTGGATGCCGGCTACGAATTCATCGGCATGGACCATTTCGCACTGCCCGACGATTCCCTGGTCAAGGCTCGGAAAGACGGCAGCCTCGTTCGGAATTTCCAGGGCTACTCCACCCATGGCGATCTGGACTTGCTCAGCTTCGGGCCGTCGGCGATTTCCCATGTCGGTGACAGCTTTGCGCAAAACACGCGCAATCTCGACGCCTGGGCGATCGCCCTCAAGGAAGGGAAGCTCCCGACCCTTCGTGGGCTGGATCGCACCACGGACGACCGGCTCCGGGCCGAGATCATCGAGCGGGTCATGTGTCGCGGCGAGCTCGACTACCGCGAAGTCGGAAAATTCTTCCAGCTTCATTTCGACCGCTATTTCGAGACCGAACTCGAGGCCCTCGAGGAACTGGCCGCCGACGGCCTGGTGACCATGCATTCGGAGGGGTTCAAGGTCACGGAATCCGGCCTGCTGTTCCTGCGCGCCATTGCGCGCATTTTCGACGCCTACATCGGACCGGCCTCGGAAAAGACGAACCGCTTTTCCAGAATCGTTTAAGAACAGTCGCGCAGCCCGCAGCGGGCCATCGAATCAACGACGGCTCACAAGCACGCGACGATCCATTTAAAACATCAAGGTTCGCTGATATAATCTGTCGTCGGGAGACTGACGAGCGGGAGTATCATGGCCGACCGAAAAACGCTGCGCGAAGCTGGAGACGTCGAAACCCGCTGCGAAGATTGTTCGCTCTACAGCCTCTGCTTTGCCCAGGAGCTGCCTTCAGAAGATCGCGACGACCTCAATGACGTCCTCAAGCGTCAGCAGCCGCTCGCCAAGGGCGAGCACATGTTCCACGGCGGTCAGCAGCTCAAGACCGTGACCGTTGTGCGCTCTGGATCGGTCAAGTCCTATCAGATTTCACCCGAAGGCGACGAAATCGTCTCCGGCTTTTATCTGCCCGGCGAAGTCATCGGCCTCGATGGCCTGCCAACGGAAAAGCATCCCGGCTTTGCAGTGGCCCTCGAGGACAGCCGCACCTGCGATATTCCCTTCAACGATTTCATCGCGATGTTGAAAAAGAGCACCAAGCTCAACGAGGTCATGCTCCGGCTGCTCGCCGAAGAAATGACCGAAACTCGCGAATTGTTGCTGGTTGTGGGCCGCCTGGATGCCAGAACTCGAGTCGCCCTGTTCTTGCTCAGCTTGTCGCGACGCCTGGCCCGTCGAAACCAGGATCCGAATCAATTCCGCCTGACCATGGACCGACGCGATATCGCCAACTATCTGGGTCTGACGATTGAAACCGTATCCCGGACCGTCAGCGCGCTGCAGCGCGAGGAGATCATTCAGGTCCGCGGCAAGATGGTTCAGGTTCTGGATCGCGAGGCGCTGCGAGAAGCGGCTCAGCAGCTGATTTCCGACGACGCAGACGACAATCTGAAGCGTCGCCAGTCCCGTTCCTGACCAGCTGGAGCCTCATCGGGCAACGCGCCCACCAATTACCCATCAAGGGCCCGCCGCTGCGGGCCCTTTCAACTTCTTTCCAAGGCCTTCAATCCGGTAGTTCAGTCCGATCGATGAAGGCGGAAAAGAATAGCGCGTTGGCGAACAGACGCTCGGCGCCGATCCAGTAACCGCGAAAAAGGTAGTCATCGGCCATGCGCACGACCACGCCGCGGCCATGACGCGTCGCCACGAGCGCCGGAGATTCCGACAAATCCCGGCGAGTCTGCTCGGAAAGATATCCCGAAGCGAGGGGATCTTCGGCGTAGCGACCGGCGTGAACATAGGCGTTATCACTGGCCTGAAGGCGGTGCGATCCCCGGCGAAAGACAGTCAGCTCTGGGCGGTCATAGCCCCATGCGAGGGGATGAGTGACGTCGATCGCCATGCGTAGCGCGCTGCCGCCGATCAGCGTCCGGGCGAAATCAAGCTCGAAATCAGCATAGGCTCGACGCTCCTGCGGTGACCCAGCGGGCTGCGATTCGCCGCCCTCGCCATCGTCGGCATCGACGAAGGAGAAATCCAGATCCAGTCCCTCAGCCCAGGTCGCCGCAGCGCGCGCCGCGATCAGAGTGCCGCCCGCGCGAACGAAATCCACCAGGGCCTGCTTGTCGGCATCGCCGAGCGTGGAGTAGCGACCGTCCGGGAGAATCAGGTGGGTGTAATGACTCAGATCGACGCGCCCGATGCGCTCGTAATCGAGCTGCGTCATCACCTGATCCAGGCGCGTATCGAACCAGTGCCAGATGTAGCCGGCATGATTGGCGCGGACGATGGCACCGGTCACCATGGCGATCCGCGGCGCTTCGAGAACGGGCACGGAGGGCGAGCCGAGGTCCGGACCGCGAAGGCTCAGCCCACCTTCGGCGGCAAGGACCCTGACCCCGTATTCCTGACTCAGGGCAGTCAGTCGCTGGCCCACGGACGGCAGATCGTCCTCCTGAAGACCCGGCGAGATCACCAGGCTGCCTCGGGGCAGCGCTATCTCGCCCTGATCGGTTCGGGTCGTGATCGGATCGGCGCTGGCCTGAACTCGATAGCCCTCGGCGAGAAGCTGAGCCAACAGCGCTGGAGCGCGATATTGGTCCCAGGCCACAAGCCAGGCTGGTGCCTGCATCGCCGGTGCCGGCGGCGAGACGGTCGGCGCGGTGGTCAGGGGTGCGCCTGAATCAGGCAGGCGCCGCACGGTCTCCAGAGGCAGGTCGTAGGCCTGAGCCAGAGGCCAGGCAGACACGTCGTAGAAAGTTTCCATCGGCAGATCGTCGACAGGATCAAAAATCGATGTCAGGAAGCGATACTGATCCTGATCGACCGGGACGGCCCAAGCCGAGCCTGGAAGATAGCGCTGCCCGTCGATCTCGATCGCAGCGTTGATCGGCCGAACCTCAATGCCGTGGGCCAGCAGCAGATCGACGAAGGCCAGGGCGCGCGCCGGATCGCCGTCGTCACCGAAGACCCAGGCCGCGTGGCCGGCATCGGACGCCAGCTCAGCGGCGCTCTGGAAGAAATCGCGCTGATAAGCGATGAGCTCATCGCCAAGATCGTTCGTGGCCTCGAGCGTCGACACGGAGGTGCGCACCTGGTTGGCGATCGCTTCGGCAAAGGTCAGGCGACCATAGTCTCGATCGCGCACGTGGCCCCGGGCTGAGGCCTGCTCGAAGAGTATGCCGACGCCGCCGGTCATGTCCGGATAGGTCGATCCCTTGCCGAGGTAGTAGTCATCGAAACTCTCTCGGGTGTAGAAGCTTTCCCCTGCCAGGTCGAGTGCCCGTGCGTGGTACTCACCGATGCGCGCGGTCAGGGTCTGATTCTCCTCAAGCGTCAGCGGGTTGGTCCGTTCCGGAACGCCTGGCTGGAAAAAGTAGGTCGAATTGCTTCCCATCTCGTGGAAATCCGTCACCACGTGCGGCTGCCACTGCTGAAGCGCGCGGGCTCTTGCGCGTGATTCGGGATGAACCAGCGGCAGCCAGTCGCGATTCAGGTCGAACCAGTAGTAGTTCGTGCGCCCGTTTGGCCAGGCTTCGCGATGCTCCCGGTCGTTCCCATCGGGCGAAGGATGCCGGCCTCGATGCATGTTGACCCAGTGGGCGAAGCGGTCGAGCCCGTCCGGATTGAGGATCGGTTCCATTACGATCACCAGCTCGTCCATCCACGCTCGGGTCCTGTCGCTACGATCCGAGGCCAGGTACCAGGCCGTCATTAGAGCCGCACTGGCGGCCGAGGCTTCGTTGCCGTGGACGTTGTAGCCCATCCAGAGCACGACCGGCCCCTCGCCTGCGCGGCTTGCGCGACGCCGATCAGCGCGAATAGCGTCGACGTCGCTGCGCCGCTCCGGGCTGACGAAGGTCAATAAGACAAGATCACGATGCCCGTGAGTCTGGCCGATGACTTCCAGCTCGACTCGATCGGACGCCTCGGCGAGAGCACGAAAATAGCGCAGGAACTGATCATGCCGGGGATGGAGCTCGCCGACCTCGAAGCCGAGCACTTCCGCTGGAGACGGCACGTCCGGGTTCGGGTCAAAATCCGCTGGGAGACCCAGCGCGTGCTGGGCGAACGCCGTCGGGACGGCGGAAAAAAGAAAAACGAGGCAGTAGGCAAGCTTCATGGAGGCACCTGAGCGATGGATTCGGATCGCCTGATAGGATAGCGACTTCAGACCCGAGATCATCACGGATTTACGACGAAAGGAACCGCCATGAAACTCGATTCCAAAGACCTCAACGATGAGCAGCCGATCAACCCCCGCTTTGCCTTCGCAAAGCCCGACGCCAATGACCATATGGCTCTATCGGACAACCTCAGTCCGCAGCTGAGCTGGCACGATGCGCCCGAAGGCACCAAGTCATTTGCCGTGGTCTGCGTGGACCCGGACGTGCCCTCGGTTGCCGACGACGTCAATCAGGAAGGAAAATCAATCCCGACTGACCTGGCACGCGTGGACTTCTATCACTGGTCGCTGATCGACCTACCGCCCGAGACCAGCGATCTGGCGACGGGTGAGTGCAGTCAGGGCGTGACCGTTGGCGGCAAGCAAAATCCACCGGGTCCGGCCGGTACTCGTCAAGGGTTGAATGACTACACGAATTTTCTCGCCGGAAGCGAGATGGAGGGACAGTACTACGGCTACGACGGGCCCTGCCCGCCGTGGAACGACGAACGCCTCCACCATTACATTTTCACCGTCTACGCCCTGAGTGTTGCCAAGCTCGATCTGCCCGATGATTTCAGCGGCCATGATGTCGTCCAGGCCCTCCAGGACCACGTCCTCGATAAGGCCTCGATCACCGGAAGCTATACCATGAATCCAAATGTGAACTGAGCGATCGCAGAGCCCGCGGCTGGCAATCTGCGGGCTGAGCTCGGATATGACCTGAATCTGCGCAGGCACCGGTGCCGCATTGCTCAAAGTCTGAGCATGCGCAGCGTCAGACCGCCCCTAACTTCCTGACACCGCGGGACTTTAAGCCCTTGGCACGTATCCTGCTGCAATCGGGGATGATTCATCACAACGCCTGAAACAGGCCAAGGACTACGCATGACTCCCTCTGAAATCCTCAAGCACATTAAGGACGAAGAAATACAGTTCGTCGATCTGCGCTTTGCCAACACGCTGGGCAAGGAGCAGCACGTCACCATCCCCATTTCATCCGTTGATGAGGACCTCTTCACCGAAGGCAAAATGTTCGACGGCTCGTCGATCGCCGGCTGGAAGGGCATCAACGAGTCCGACATGGTCCTCATGCCGGACACGGAGTCGTCGTTCATCGACCCGTTCAACGAATACAAGACCCTGAACATCAGCTGCGACATTCTCGAGCCGGCAACAATGCAACCCTATTCACGCTGCCCGCGCTCGCTGGCCAAGCGTGCCGAAGCCTTTCTGACCGCCTCAGGCGTCGCGGATACGGCGTTCTTCGGCCCCGAACCCGAATTCTTCGTTTTCGACAGCGTCGAGTTCGGCAACGATATCTCCGGAGCGTTTTTCAGGATCGATTCGGAAGAGGCGGCCTGGAACACCGGCAAGGACTATGAGGACGGTAATCACGGCCATCGGCCTCGGGTCAAGGGCGGCTATTTTCCGGTGCCACCCGTCGACAGCCTCAACGATCTGCGAAGCTTGATGTGCTTGACCTTAGAAGCCGTCGGCATTCCCGTGGAAGTCCATCACCACGAAGTCGGCACCGCCGGTCAGTGCGAGATCGGCTCCAAATTCAACACGCTGACGCGCAAGGCCGACGAGCTACTGACCCTCAAGTACATCGTCCATAACGTTGCCCATATGCATGGTCGTACCGCAACCTTCATGCCCAAGCCCCTGGTCGGCGACAATGGCACCGGCATGCATGTCCACCAGTCCCTGTCCAAGGACGGTACTAATCTGTTTGCAGGCGACGGATACGGGGGCTTGAGTGAGACGGCTCTGCACTACATCGGCGGCATCTTCAAGCACGCTCGGGCGATCAATGCGTTTTCAAACTCGACGACCAACAGCTACAAGCGCCTGGTCCCAGGCTTCGAGGCGCCGGTTTTCCTGGCCTACTCGGCGCGCAATCGCTCGGCGTCCTGCCGGGTGCCCTGGGTGGCGAGCGACAAGGCACGCCGCATCGAAGTTCGCTTTGGCGATCCGGCCGGTAATCCGTACCTGACCTTTGCGGCGATGATGATGGCTGGCCTCGACGGGATTCGCAACAAGATCGATCCCGGCGCGCCGATGGACAAGGATCTCTACGATCTTCCGCCGGAGGAGGCGCGTGACCTACCGCGCGTCTGCCATGCGCTTGACCAGGCCCTCGAGGCGCTTGATCAGGACCGGGACTTCCTCAAAGCGGGCGATGTCTTTTCCGATGACCTGATCGACGGCTATCTTGCGTTAAAGGAAGAAGAAGTCCAACGCTTCCGGATGTCGACCCATCCGGTCGAGTTTGATATGTACTACTCGAGCTGATTCATCAGCCTGCCCTGCCACGCCCCGGGATCCTCGGACCCGGGGCGTTTTTCTTTTCAACCGCCCGGCGCAACGCCTATCAGCGGGCATATCTCGAAGAAAACTCCGATTCCTCGCTGTGGTCTGAGTCGGTTAGACTGCTTAGACGTGTGCAGACCGGAGGTAAGCATGAAATACCTGATTCTCAGCGCGTGCCTGATCATGACCGCGTCCTTTGCCCTGGCCCAGCCGATTTATCGGGTCGTCGACGAGGAGGGCAACGTCACCTATACCGATCAGCGGCCCAGCGATAACGCTGAACCGATGGAGCTGCCTGAACTCAACGTGCTCGACAGCCGCACTCCACCACCCGGCATGGGGGGCAATTCGGGGGAGTCCGACGTCGAGGCGCTGGATCTGAGCATCAGCTCACCGGAGAATGAAGAAAACATCTTCGGCACGGGTAACTCCCTGACAGTTGCCCTGGAAAGCAACGTCGAGATCCCACCCACGGCCCTGATCGTGCTCTACCTCAACGGCGAAGCACAGGATCCAGTTCAGTCCCTGAGCTATACCTTCGATTTCATCCCGCGCGGGAGCCACACGCTTCGCGCAGAGCTCGTGACCGGCACAGGACGAGTCCTGGCGGAAACCGATACCGTTACCTTCTTTATGCGCCAAGCCTCGCGCCTGAATCCGCCCGGGCCGTGATCGATTTCGACCCGGATCAGCTCACGACCGGCCTGATCCAAGTCGACGTCAACGGCTCAACGGTCGCTTTCAACCGCGCCGCCGCAGGCCTCTTCGAGGCCCGCCCTGACGCGTTGCTCGACCGACCTCTGAGTACGCTCAGCCCCGCCCTCGACCGCCTGCGCCAGCACGCCCAGCGCAGTGATACGCCCCTGAAAGTCAGCGAGGCCCAGATCCTTCCCCATGGACCGGTGCTGGATCTTTTCGTTCGCGCGGAGGCCGGCTACTGCTGGTTCGAGCTGCACCCGGTGACCGAGCGACTGCGCCAGCGGGAGCGGGCAGAGCGCGCCGATCGCGAACAATCGATCACCCTGCTGGCTCGCCGTCTGGCTCATGAATTGCGGAATCCGCTGGCCGGCGTTCGCGGCGCGGCTCAGCTGATCGATCAGGGCAGTGATCGCGAAGCTGCGCGGCGCCACGCACAGATGATCCAGCGTGAGGTCGACCGCATCACTGCCCTCATCGACCACGTGGCCGAGGAACGACAGGTCCAACTTGGACGGTTGAACCCGCACCGGGTGCTCGAGGATGCGATCGAGCTGGTGCAGGCCGAAAGCGGCGGTCGTCTGAGCGTTCGTCGACATTTCGATCCCAGTATCCCCGAGCAGAAGGCCGATGAAGGCAGGCTTCATCAGCTCTTTCTCAACTTGCTGCGCAACAGCGTGCAGGCCGGCGCGCAACACCTGACCGTGCGTAGCCGCATCGAGCATGATTCGGCCTGGGTGGACCCGCCGGCACGCCACGCAATCCGTATCGATATCGACGACGATGGCGAGGGCGTTCCGAAGACCCTTCGCGACCGCCTCTTTCTTCCGCTCGTCACCGGCCGCGATCAGGGCACGGGCTTCGGTCTGGCCGTGGTGCAGCAGATTGCACGAGCGCACGGCGGGCTGGTCGACTATGTCGCCCTCGAGTCGGGCAGCCGGTTCACGCTGCGAATTCCGCTCATCGTCACCTCGGCGACCCAGGCAACGTCGGTCGATGTCGGCCCAGCGCGATCGGCAGCAGCGACCGCTGAAGACAGCCTTTCGGGCAGCTGCGGCGAATGAGCGAGCGGATCTGGATCATCGATGACGATCCGGCCGTGCGCTATGTGCTCGAAGAGTTCTTCTTGAGCCAGCATCTTCCCGTGCGCAGCTTCGAGACAGGCGATGAGCTCAGGGGCGCTCTCGCCCATCACGAGCCCGACCTGGTCATGGCCGACGTCCGCCTGAAGGGCGAAAACGGTCTCGAGATCATGCAGTCGATTCGCCAAGAGCTGCCTGATCTTCCGGTGATCGTGATGACCGCTTACTCTGATCTCGACTCGGCCGTCCGCGCGTTTCAGGGCGGCGCCTTCGAGTTCCTCGCCAAGCCCTTCGATCTCGATGAGGTCGGTCGCCTGGTCAAGAAAGCCATCGCCCAAACCGGCCTTGGCGACGCCCAGCAACCCTCGGAAGATGGCCTGATTGGCTCATCGCCGGCCTTCCAGGACATGATCCGCATGGTCGGCCGACTGTCGGCCAGCGCCATCCCGGTCCTGATCACCGGCGAGACCGGCACGGGCAAGGAGCTGATCGCCCGCGCCCTGCACCGCCATTCGCCGCGCTCGGAGGGGCCGTTCATCGCCATCAACACGGCAGCTATCCCGGAAGAACTGCTCGAATCCGAGTTGTTCGGCCATGAAAAGGGCGCCTTCACGGGCGCCACGGACCAGCGCAGCGGCCGCTTTGAACAGGCTCGTGGTGGCACTCTCTTCCTTGATGAGATCGGCGACATGCCCCTGACCCTGCAGTCGCGCCTGCTGCGCGTCCTCGCCGAGGGGGAGTATTACCGTCTGGGCGGCCGCGATCTGATCCGCACCGATGCGCGCATCATTACCGCCACTCATCGCGATCTGGACCGACGGGTGGCGAAGGGCAGTTTCCGCGCTGACCTTTATCATCGACTCAAGGTCATCAGCCTGCGCGTGCCGCCCCTGCGCGAGCGCCGCGCCGACGTGCCTGAGCTGGCCCGGCATTTTCTGCGCGAGGCCGGCAAGGAGTTCCGCCTACCGCCCAAGATGGCCGACCCGGCCCTGCTTGACCACCTGAAGACGCTTGACTGGCCCGGCAACGTGCGCGAGCTCAAGCACCTGTGCCAGTCCCTGGCCGCTCTGGCGCCGGCCCCGCTGATCAGCCTCGACGACCTACCCCTCGACTACCGCGCCCCCGGAGCGCTCAGTCGCGGTGAGCGAATCGAATGGGTCCAGGCAATGCAACGGGCCCTGAGCACCGAACTGACCGAAGACCAGGACCGACTCTTCGAGCGCTACAAGACGCAGTTCGAGCGGGCGGTCGCAGAGTGCGCCATGACGCTTTGCGAACAGAATCAATCCGAGGCCGCCCGGCGCCTTGGCATCAGCCGCAACACCCTAGCTCGGATTCTCAACGATTCTCCTTGATCGATGGCTCGAAACCAGGATGAGCCGCTCGCCATCCGGGCTTGCCTCTAAGGCCGACAATAATTAATATTTTAACCGTTATGATTTAAGGCCAGATTTTTTTAAAATGCGATCAATCGTTCGGTTGCCGACCGCTCTTCTTCTTTGCCTGGGGCTCTGGGCACCGGCTTCGTTTGCATCGGTGACCTGGTGGCATCTTTGCGGCAGCTGCCAAAGCGACGAACAGTTTCAATCGGCGGCATTGAGCGCCCCCGCGCCCGATGGTTTGATATTGGTCTCCAACCCGACCACCTTGGAAAGCAGGCAGTTCGAGCGTCGCCGTGACTGGAAACCCTTCGGCGATGGCTTGATACCGGTTTTTCAAGCCATCGCCCTTCCCCTCAGCGACAGAGACCGTCAAGTGCTTGCCCAAATCATCGAGCGCAGCAGAGACTTCATTGTCGTTCGCGATCGAGAAAACCTGCCAGGCACGGACAGCGAAAACCCGCCCCCTCTCTCCCTGCTGGCCGACGTGCAGAACGGCAATCTGGATGGCGACACGCTCCATCGCGCCTGGCGCTGGCTGCAGGATAATTACTATTTTTCAACGGTCGGCGGCGTCAGCATGGCCCTCGATATGGATGTGATGGGCATCTCCTTCGAGGGCCTCGGCCAGGTCGACGGCCTGCGTAGCGCACCGTTTCGGATGGTCATCCGTTACGCCGACGGCAGCCGCCTTGATTTCCTCGTCCAGAGCGATGCGGAATTCACGAATCTCGGCATGAGCGATGCTGAGGGCGCCTCGATACCCGTCGTTGACCCAGACGGCCCGGGATATCAGATCGATGGGCCCTCGCTGAGGGGGCGCAGTTTCGAGTTCGGTCAGCCGTCAGAGGGCGCATTGACGGACCTGCGCCGCTGGCTTAGACCGCTTGCCCGGAAACACGATCTCAACTGTTCTGTCAACGAGGGCGGGGATCGAGTCCGCATCGCCTGTGCGGCCAGTGAATGACCGTCAAACGGTCGCCTTCGGATCCCTCACCCGTTCACCCCTCTCAACGCACCTCCAGCCAGAAGGTCACGGGACCGTCATTGATCGAACCGACCTGCATATCGGCGCCGAAGCGACCGGTCTGGGTCGATGGCCACTGGCCCCGAGCAAGCTCGACCAGCGCCTCGAACAGCCGCCGCCCTGCGTCGGGCGGGGCGGCCGGGGTAAAACTCGGTCGGTTGCCGCTGTTGGTGTCGGCGGCCAAGGTGAACTGGGGAACCAGCAGCAGGCCGCCGTCCTTGTCTTTCAGGGACCGATTCATGCGGCCCTGGTCATCAGCGAAGACGCGATAGCTGAGGATGCGCTCGAGAAACCGGGGCAGGCGACTGGTCTTGTCCCCGCGCTGAAAACCGACGAGCACCAGCAAGCCGTCTTCGATCGCGCCAACGGGCTCGCTATCGATGCGCACTTCGGCCTCGGTAACGCGCTGCAGCAGGGCGATCATGAGGCCGACATCGATGCATCCAGCACCGGAAGGGGCACGTGCAGCGCGCCGCAGATCACTCGCACCAGCTCGTATTCCCGTGGCAGGACCTGTCCATCATGCATGACCACGTTGACCAGCGCCGCCATCAGCTCCTTCTTCTCGCTCAGGCGAAGCGCGTCGAGGGCTTTCATTGACCTATCGAGTCGCTGGGTCCATTGATCCAGGCGGGGCGAGTCGTCGAAGGTCTGACCGACCAAACGAGTCTGGCCTGCCCGAAGGGCGGCGAGCGCCTGCGCCGGATCGTCATGACCGTGAGCGGCGACGATCATCAGCAGATCGAGCGCCTCGGACTGCAGCTTGCCGATGGTCTTCGACCCGCCCGCCGAAACGCGTTTGGGATTGAGCAGGTCCTCGATCTGCCGGGCCGTCAGACGCGCGAGCGCGAATTCAAAGACCTCGACCCGGCCGTCAGCCTCGATCAATTCGTCGATCAGACCCATGAAGCGGATCAATTCAGACTCAGGACGACGTCGCAGGGCCGGGAAAGCCATTTCGATCAGGGGCAGGCGCTGTGTTCGCTCAAGCCCCGCCATGGCCTGGCGCAGGGCACGCACCTGGGCCTCGCTGTCAGCGCCAAGCACCTGAACGATGCGCAGCAGCTGGTCCTCGCGAATCTCATCGTCGCGGCTCAGCAGGAGGCTGCAAATGACTTCCCGAGACCACTCGTCGCTGTGGGCGGCGCGCTCGAGAACCGGCGGGATCGCCGCGGCGAGGGCCGCGGCCATGAACACCTGACCGAGACCTGGATGTCCAATCTGGTCGGCCAGCTGGTCGGGATCGAGGGGCAGGCCGCCCGGGCCCCTTGCCCCCTCCTCAACCTCGGCCGTCCCCTCGCCCTCGGCACCCGGGCCCCGAGCCGCCATTTCAGCCCTGGCCTGCCGTGACTGGGCGTGGCGGTCCATCTCTCTGGCAATGTCCTTGAGCTCGGCCGGATCAAAGCCCGGCTCGATCGCCCTGATGCGCTCTTCGATGGGCGGATGAGTGGCGAACATCTGATAGCCCATTCCGCGGGAAAACAGCATATGGCCGACCTCCTCGGCGTCGGTGGTCAGGAACGACCCCGCGTAGGACGCGGCAATCTTTTTCAGAGCGCCCCCAATGCCGATCGGGTTGCGCGTGAACTGGACAGCCGAGGCGTCGGCCAGGTATTCCCGCTGCCTGGAAACGGCAGACTTGATCCAGCGGCCGAAGAAAAGCCCGAGGTAGCCAATGACGACCACGGCCAGGCCGATAAAAACGGCTGGAGCGGCGTTGCGCGAATCACGCGCAAAGCTCGCCGTGCGCAGGAGCTTGCGGCCGATGATCGAGATCACCAGAATGCCAAAGAGAAAACCGATCAGGCGAATGTTGATCCGCGTGTCGCCATTGAAGATATGGCTGAATTCGTGCGCGACCACACCCTGCAGCTCGTCGCGGTCGAGCGCCTCCAGCGTGCCGCGGGTCACCGCCACAGCGGCGTCAGAGGTATTGAATCCCGCGGCGAACGCGTTGATGCCCTGCTCGTGCTCAAGCACGTAGACCTCGGGCACAGGTATACCGGAGGCAATCGCCATTTCCTCAACCACGTTGTGCAGCCGACGACGGAGGGGGTCTCGTGTCCCCGGCTCGACCAGGGTCGCGCCCAGCTCGCGCGCGACCTCGCCGCCCCCACCTCTGAGCTGGAGGGTCCGGAACAGGCTCGCCAGGCCGATCACCGAGCAGGTAATTAGCGTCGACGCCGCGGCGGTCGTTGCGTTGGCGCTGACGAACTGGCCCAGGCTGGCGCTGGCGTGGAGGCTGCCGACGCCGAAGATCGCGAGAACCAGCGCATTAACAGCGAGGATGATTCCGGTGACGGCCAAGACAAAAAGCAGGATCAGCCAGCGCGTCTGGCGCCGGGCCCTGTCCTGATGCTCGAAGAAGTTCATTTTGGAGGAAGGCGAAGGGGTCAAAGGGCCAAGGAAGGAAGGGAATGGATACCCCCTTTGACCCCTTGACCCCTTGTCCCATTCACCGTCTCAACTCAACCAAAATCAACCTTGACCGCTTCGCGCTTGGCTTCGTCCTCTATTTCCAGAAGCTGAGCGGGCTGGAAGTTGAAGGTACTGGCGACGAAGTTGTTCGGAAAGCTCTCGCGCAGGATGTTGTAGGACATGACCGAGTCGTTATAGGCCTGGCGCGCGAAAGCGATCTTGTTTTCGGTGCTGGTCAGCTCTTCTGTCAGCTGCATCATGTTCTCGTTGGCCTTTAGATCAGGATAGGCTTCGGAAAGCGCGAAGAGGCGTCCGAGCGCGCCGGACAAGCCCTGCTCGGCCTCGTTGAGTTTGGCCACCGCGTCCGGATCCGTCGGATCGGCAGCGGTTTTCTTCAGCTGATTGACGGCCCCGTTGCGCGCCTGAATCACCGCTTCAAGGGTTTCTCTCTCATGGGCCATGTATTTATTGGCCACTTCAACGAGGTTGGGAATCAGATCGTAGCGACGAGTCAGCTGGACATCGATCTGGGCAAAGGCGTTCTTGTAGCGATTGCGGGCAGTAATCAACCGGTTGTAGATACCGATCACGAAACCGGCCAGCGCCACTACGATGACGCCGAGAACGATCAGGGTCGTCATGGCAAGACTCCTCATCCAAAGAAGGGACACAGGCTTCTGAGTGTACCCTGTCCCGGAGCGGTGGGAAAAGGTTCAGAGTACGGGCGTGGAAGATGCCACCGGCCTGTGTCTGGGTCGCTCCAGCCGCCAGGTCATCAAGGCTCGAATGAGGCGTTGCTCGGTGAGGGGCCAGGCGACCGGAATCAAGTGCTCCGACGGCGTGGATCCCTCTGGCTCGGGCGCCGCAGGCGAGTCGACGTACAGACAGCAGGCGTAGCGCCTGCGATCGGCGATTCCGACGGCGCAGCGTGAATCAAGGATAAGCACTTCGCCGGGGTCGGAGGCAGCCCGCTGCTGCGAGCGATGGACCAGCGCCCAGCGACGAGCCAGCCGATGGACGATGCGACGCTCAGGCGCGGCCAGTGCCGAATCCAGGCGCAGGCCCCGGATCAGCGCCGACCCGAAGACCGGGTCCCCGCCGGCAAGGCAGTCCGGAATGATGATCTCGAAGCAGGCTCCCGACAGCGGTCTGCGAAGCAGATCGATCCGCCCGCCCATGGCGGCGATGAGCTTTTGGGTAATGGCCAGGCCCAGACCCGAGCCCTGATAGCCGGGATCGCCGGGCTCGCCGAGCGGCTGAAACTTATCGAATAGGCGCGCGCGTCCGGCCTCGCTGATGCCGGGGCCGCTATCGGTCACGCGTACACGCAGGGTGCCCGCGGGCGCTTCCCGTAGCTCGATTTCAACGGCACCGGAGGGCGTGAACTTGATTGCATTGCTGAGAAGATTACCGATGGCCTGCGTCAGGCGCCCTCGATCGCCCACTGCAAGCATCGGCAGGGCAGATTCGCAACGAAGCCGGAGGTCGAGCCCTGACGCGGCAGCCATCGGCGCAAACAGCTCCACCACCTGCTCGACGGCTGGCACAAGCTCGAAGGGAGCCGATTCGAGCGTCAGCTGATCGGCTTCGATCCTGGCAAGATCCAGGGCGTCATCGACAATACGCTTCAACTGCCGGCCCGAGCCCTGAACGGTGCCCACGAGCTCCCTGATTTCAGGTTCTGAAGATCGGCGCTCGATCAGCTCCAGCATGCCGAGTACGCCGTGCAAGGGGGTGCGCATTTCGTGGCTCATCACGGCCAAAAACTCGGATTTGGCGCGATCGGCCTCGCGCGCGACACGGCGATCCTCGCGCACTCTGAGATAGTTGCGCTTGCGGCGGGCAGCGCGGCGCCACAGCCATACCAGGTATCCCAGGAACAAGGCCAGCGCGAGACCGTAAGCGAGATAGGCAAGGGGGTGACGCCAGGGCGGCGGGTTGATCCGAAAGGCCATCGACGTGCTCGTCGAGCTCCACTCACCGCCCGGACGCCCGACCTGCACGTCAAAGCGATAGCGGCCCGGCGCGAGATCACGGTAGCGCCGGCTCATGCGGCCTTCGACGGGCATCCAGTGGTCCTCATGTCCCATTAAGCGGGTTCGATACTGCAGGCGGGCAGGCTCGATGAAGCTGGGGCTCGAGAATTCGAAGGCCAGATCGCGCTGCCAGTGTGCCAGGCCATCAAAGGCCTCCAGATCGAGGGGCCGCTCGCCGTGACGAACGCGGGTGATGATCGGCGCAGGCGGTAGCGACGGCATCTCGATGGCGTTCGGGTCGAACAGGGCCAATCCTTCGCTGCCTCCCAGAGCCAGCCGACCGTCCGGCAGTTCGGCGTGGGCGTATCCCAGAATTTCCCCGACATCCAGGCCCAGGCTCGGCCCCAGGTAGCTCAGTTGCCCACTTTCCGGTTCGATCCGCAACAGTCCACTGGTCAGGAGGAGCCAAAGGTCCGAGCCTGCGGAATAGAAAGCGAAAGGCCGTCCGCCCGGCACCAGGCCCTCGAAGGCGCGGGCGCTGACCTGGACCAGACCGTCGGCGCTCTCACGCCAGCGGGTCAGTGTCCGGTCATCGGCCGCCCAGAGCTCCTCGCCCTGCCAGCTCAGCGCCCGGATCGCACCGCCACTGAGACGCTGCCGCGCCTCGAAGCCTCCCTGCTCCCGACTCATGCTCAGAAGATGCGACCCTGCCGCAACCCACCAGCGGCCGCTGGGATCAAGAGCCATGGCACCGATGGCCGTGTCCGGCAGCCAGTCATCGCCTTCTCGCTCGGGACCAAAGTGCCTCGTCTGCATCGAGCCCAGGTCGACCTGATACAGACCAGCTTCAAGCGTGGCCAGCCAGAATCGATCAGCGCCCGAGGCCTGAATAAAGCGAATGGTCCCGCGACTGAGCGCCGGACTACTGAAAACGCGCCTGAGGGTTCCCTGCCTCGGATCGAAGGCGTCCACCTGATTGGCGCTGGCGACAAGAAGCGTGTCTTCGAGCCAGGCCAGGCGATGAATCCGTTCGAACTCAGCCAGGCCAGAATGGCCGAGGACGGCGCTGACCGGAGAAGTCGTGACATTGTCGAGATCCAACCGATGCAGGCCTTCGGTTCGTCCTGCGACCCAGAGATGGTCAGCTGTTTTGGCAGGCAGGACAGCGTAGACGGACCGCATCGGGAGGCTGGCCTGGCGTGTGGGCTGACTGCGCACGCGTTCGAGCGCCCAGGCCGTCGGCGGCACGTAAGTCAGCCCGCTGCGCGCCTTGTTGATCCAGAGTCCGCCCTCGCGATCCAGCAGCAGATGGAAGAGTTCCTGGTCCTCGAGCCCGCCGAGACCGCCTCCAGACGGTTCGGATGGAATCGCAACTCGCCGCGCCGGATGCCAGCGCACCAGACCCTCGAAGGTTGAAACGCTTAGCCACCCATCGGCGTGTCCCGCGACATCGACGACCACCGCGCCGGCGTCGAAGGCGTCCTCGACCGACCAGCCGTCCGCTTTTTCGACCACCCGCAACAGCTTGCTGCCCTGGAGAAGATAGCGATCCGGACCAACGGCACGCAGTGAGGTCATCAAAGGCTGACCCGCCGCTCTGACCGCGACGGAATCGAAGCGGAGCGATTCACTGTCATCAAGCAGAACGAGACGATTACTTTGTACCAACCAGAGACGGCACGCGTCATCGACCTCGAGATGCATCTGGAAACCCGCGACGTCGAGCCCTCTGGCCTCGATCTGTGGAACGTGGTCGGCGGTCGCAGTGCCCGGCATGTAGCGCGTCAGACCGCCCTGGCGATGCGCCATCCAGACCGATCCATCGCAAGCCTGGGCGATCGACCAGACATCGGCCTCCGGGAGCACTCCACCTTGCTGGGTCGGCTGGAGGTGGAGACCGATCTCGAGTGAAGAATCGACGCGAACCACGCCGTGCCCTTCGATGGCCGCCCAGACCGATCCAGTGCGATCGGCGGCGAGCGCCATGATGTTGCTCCCTGGGAGGGCGTTGTCATGAGCCGAACCGATGTCGAGGGCTCTTAGTCGATTGCCTTCGTGCCGAACCAGGCCGCTTCGTGTCCCGATCCACAGGAAACCGTGAGCGTCCTGGACCAGCGCTTCGACGTTGTTGTCAGGCAGCCCGTCGACAACGCTGAGTTCACGAAATCCTCCGAGTCGATCGGAGGCTGCGGGACTGGCTTGGTAGAGGCATACGCCAAGAAAAAACGCGCTCACGCTCCAAAAGGAAGGCGCAGCGCGCTGCAGCAAAGCAACAGGATCTGGCAAGCGCCATTGCGCATGCCAGATCATGGTCATCAGTCGATGCGAGGGTCGAGAATCATTAGCGCGCCTTGCATGTCCTGCGCACCGGTAAATTCAACATCATCCTGTCCATAGTCGACGACCGGGAAGGAAGTCAGGGGTGCCTGACTGCCCGCGTCGACCCGATAACGGATTCGCGACCCCGTCACGGTGACATAGCGCGACTGGCCGGCGTTGTCACCGAGCTCTGCCGAAGTGGGCTGCGGCTCGCTGGCCGACGGAGAAGAGGGGCTTACGGCACAAGCGGCTACGCCAGCTAACGATAAGGCACCGATGAAGCATCGCGTCAGAACAGACATGGAATTACTCCTAATAGCAACTTGGTTATATAGCTTGAGGTTAGCACAGCGCCGGGCAAAGCGCGTCATCGGCGCTCCGTATGCCTGTTGCGCACATCCTGGTGTAAGCTGAGCGGCATGGCAACGACTCGTTCCGGCGACCTCGCCCCTTCGGACCAACAGCTTCTTCAACGGCTTCAGGCACTGATCCACGGCGGCCGGGCACGTCAGGCGCTGGGCCTGGCGGAACAGTTTGTCGATCAGAGGCCGCGTTCGCCTGACGGCTGGCAGGCTCTGGCCATGTGTCGGTCGACGATGGGCGATAGCAGGGGCGCGCAGCAGGCCTTTGCCAGGGCCTTGAAGCTGGCGCCGGGCCATCCGCTGATCCTGACTAATCAGGGCCACATGCAGCAGCGAAGCGGCCAGTTCAGCGCGGCACTCCGCAGCTTCCAGCAGGCCGTGCGTCGCTCGCCACGCCTGTCGCCCGCATGGCTCGGCCTGGCACAGTCCGCGCGTAGCGGCGGCGATCTAACCCTTGCCGCGACAGCCGTCGCGCGATACCTGAGGCTGGAGCCTGCCTCGGCCGTCGGCTGGAACGAGCAGGGGCTGATATTTCAGGGCCAAGAGCGCTACCTGCAGGCACTCGAAAGCCTCCTGAAGGCGATC
>Ga0207419_1000429_pt1 | contig 36691 bp, 25 predicted proteins | sample ElkSloMetagenome_4_FD_184723 | JGI IMG/M metagenome (GOLD analysis project Ga0207419, IMG submission 184723) | Hot spring microbial communities from Elkhorn Slough, Monterey Bay, USA - MD2A (version 2) | ecosystem: Environmental > Aquatic > Marine > Intertidal zone > Estuary: Microbial mat ...
CCTTCTCGGTTTCGGCCTTCTCGGTTTCGGCCTTCTCGGTTTCGGCCTTCTCGGTTTCGGCCTTCTCGATCTCGGCCCTCTCGGTTTCGGCCCTCTCGGTTTCGGCTTTCTCGGTCTCGGCTTTCTCGGTCTCGGCTTTCTCGGTATCGGCCTGATCGGTTTGAGCCTGTTCGACTTCGGCCTGATCAGTTTCAGTCTGGTCGCTCGCCTTCTGTTCCAGATCGTCGCTGACCCGGACTTCTCGCGGCGGGTCAGTCGAATCCGGGCCGGAGGGCTCCATCGGTGCGCTGACCTTGCGTGCTGGAAGATTACCGTCTCGCACCAGCTTTTCGATCCGGGAAAACACCTCGCCGCGGCCAAAGGGTTTTTTCATAAAATCGTCTGCGCCGATCCGTTCAAGGTAGAACTTTTCGGTCGCCTGAGGGTTTCCGCTGATCATGATCACCGGGATTCTAGAAGTTCGCGGGTCCTTCCTCAGGCGACGTAGCGTTGCAAATCCGTTGAGTCCAGGAAGTACGATATCGAGAAAGACGAGATCAGGCTTTTCCGAGGCTGCCAGCTCCAGACCTTGCTCACCATCCCCGGCACCTATCGGAGCGTAACCACTTTGCCGCAGCATATGACTGAGTGCGGCGACGACGGTGCGTGAATCATCGATGATCAGAACTTTCAGACCCTTTCGGGCGTCCAGTCGCTGAGACTGGCGACGTTCTTCTGAGCGTCCCAGACCAAGCAGTCGACGAAATCGGCCTAGCTGACTCAAACTTTTAACCCTCCTTGCAGAATTTTGATTCTACTGCATTCGAACCTCTACTGCAGAATCCTCAGCCTTTTTAACGGTGGCAAACACGCCTTGTTATGTGACATGGTCGCCAGCAGGGATTTGACCTAGAGCCCCCGTGCCCCGTTCGGCAGTGTCTCATCGATTGTTGTCGGTTGAGAACGCGCGGGCCGGCTTTGGCACTCCAAAATCAGTGCATCAAAGACTTCAAAACGGCGATTAGCACTGGATATCTGTCGGCCGCGCGTCCCGCCTCAGTTCCAGACGCGCCAATTCGAGTTTACAGATCGCTGGTAGAACGCTGGTCCGGCACGTTTGGCATCGGTATAGCCGACTCCGCCAAATAGTAATAAACTTCACCACTGGTCATGATCGCGGCACATGCTCTATCGGCGCAAACTAACGGGAAACACGAGGCTGGCACTGCATCGATCGGTAGTGCACTGACGGCAACACGCGCTCGCACAGTTGGGATCGAACAGAATCAAATTCGATGTTCGGCGCGAGCGCCCTATTCAGCACTTCTTAAGGAGAACCGAGAGAATGACAGCGTCAAAAATCCGGCTGCTTGCCCTGGCGGCCCTGATGGCCCTGATGGCAGGTCATACTTTTGCGCAGACAGCGAAGGAGCCCACCGGCCTTTGGGTTGTGGAGTACGAAAATGACTTGTTTGCGGGGGCAGATCGTTACTACACCAGCGGCCTTCGCCTGACTCGCGTCGGCCAGACGCGCACACCGCCGGACTGGCTAGATTCACTCGCTCGACGCTTTCCCGGCTTCGACGACGCCGAAACCCTGCCCTACAGTCTGTCGATCAGCCACAATATCTTTACCCCGGCTGATATCGAGAATCCGGAATTTCCACCGGATGACCGACTCTATGCAGGCTGGCTGAACGTGGAGTTCAAAACCGGCACGCTGAATGCCAGGGGCGCTGACCGGGTTCGCGTGGGCTTGGGGATTGCTGGCCCTGCCGCTGGCGGCAAGCAGCTGCAGAACTACATCCACGATCTCATCGATACTCGAACGCCGGTCGGCTGGGAAGAGCAGCTTGAAAACGAGCCAACCATCCTGGTCGGCTACGACCGACTGCGTCGCATTAGCCCGATTTCAACGCCCTCCGGTCGGCGCTTCGATGCCAGCTACTTCGGCGGCGTAACCCTCGGCAATGCCTACACTCACGTCAGCGGGGGCGGGTTCATGCGCTGGGGATCGGGCCTGTCGGCCGACTTTGGCCCTCCCCGAATCACCCCAGCGGTTTCGGGTTCGGCATTCTTCCGGCCCGGTGGGAAAACCTGGTACTTCTTCGCCGGTGCGGAGGGCCGCGCCGTCGGCCGCGATCTATTCATTGAGGGCAACACCTTCGGCGGTCGTGACGGGGTCGATCCCGAGCGTCTAGTGGGTGAACTTTTCGGCGGGTTTGTTTACAGCAACGGACGGTTTCGAATGACCTACACCCACGTTTGGCGGACCCGAGAGTTCACGGCCCAAGCGCGCGGTCAGGACTACGGCGCGCTGTCGCTGTCACTTTGGTGGTGAGCCGGATCGATCGAATCCGCGCGGCCACGATCAATCAGTCGAGCTGTTCATTCTGTTCCACCTGCTTGGCCGTCGCTCTCGGCTCGTCACGCGGCCACCACTGATCCATTACCGCCGCCAGGGCTAGCGGTGACTGCTCGCTGTGGCAGTCGCTGCAGGCATTTGGCGCTCGATCCAGTCCAAAACGCACGCTGTCTTCTGGGTTCGGCAGCGAACTCATCTGATGGGTTCGTGCACGCTCCCAGATCCCCGTGTTGAGCTTGGTAATGTGCTTGGGCATGTGGCAGTCGTAGCAGAAACTGCCGGGCTGTCCCGTGGTGTGGTTCGTGTGCACCTCTGGTGCGGCAGCAATCGATTCATGACAGTCTGAGCAGTAGGCGTTCGATGCGGCGGACGCGCTCAGAATGCCGGGCACGGTCTCGGCCTTGTTCTGATGCGGTTCATGGCAGTCATAGCATCGTGGCTCGCCCTGCTGGTAACACGCTGATTCGATCATTGATCGAAACAGCATGCCAATCCCCTTCGGCCGACCGTTTTGCCAGACCTCGATCGTGGGCGTGGTTCGACCTGGCGTCAGCGGAGCCTGCTGAAAATACTCAGATAGATCATTGACGCGCCCACTCCGACTGTAGCCCGGCTCATAGATGCGATAGACGTCTTGATGCGCGCTGAAGATGTCGGCACCGTGGCAGCGTGCGCAGACGGAAAACGCCTGCTCCTTCGGCAGCTTGTCCGCTGAGGCCACGTAGGCCACCGGACGCCCTTCGAAGTGATTGCGCACGAACATCGCCATACGATTGACGGGCGAGGATTCCATGTAGGCCACGTGCTTGCTCCCAGGCCCGTGGCAGGCCTCGCAACCAATGCCCTTTTCTTGCCAGCTGACCCGTGCCTGAGTATGAAATTCGTCGCGAGAATGGATCTGCAGATTAGTCACGTGGCAGCGAGCGCAATAAAGATTCCAGGCTGAGTTGGTGCTGGTCATCTGAGCCCAGAGGTCAGACAGGGTCTGCCTGCTGTTCTCCTGCAGGTTCCAGTACGGAAAGAATTCCTGACGCGCTGTTGACCACTGCAAGGGCAAGCGTCGAAGGACACCATCTGGTTCCTGAACGACGTACTCCTGACGGTACTGATAGCCGACGACGTGTTTCACTGGAAAACCCACGAACTCTGGACGCTCTGGGTGTCTGAGCGCCATGTAGTAGCGATCGTTCTGCTGGAACATTCGCGCGACGACCTGACCGGCCAGCGGATCTGGGCTATCGAGCGGCAAACGAAACTCTCCGTCCTCGAAATCACCCACTACGGACTCGCTGTCGGGGTCACGGACCATATTGGCATGCGGTGAGTCCTGCCAGTCTTCGTGCGCAACCGTGTGACAATCGACACACTGCTCGGAGCCGACGTAATTGGCGTCAAATCGCTCTTCAAACTGGCCCGCGCGCCACCAGGACCAGACCAGGAATCCGATTAGCAAGGCAATGATTAGGCCAATCGCTCCAATCCTGGCCGAGCGCGAAGGCGTTGGATCAGCGGTCCTTTTTCGAGTCGTCATTCCTGCCTCGTGATCGGCTCAGGCCTTGAAAAATGAAACCCTTGAAAATAGTCAATCCCGATTTCGCGACACAGTCCCGCGGTCGTTTCGCTCTCGACGCCCTCCGCCAGAGTCTTCACGCCCATCGAACTGATCATGTCGTTGAGCGTCGTCAGCAACTGGAACTTGGCCGATTCACGGTCTTCCAGATCCCTGATCAAGGAAATATCGAATTTGAGGATATCCGGCGGAACGTCCACCAGCTCAAGCAGACGAGCCTGACCCGCGCCAAAATCATCGTAGGCCAGTTGGATATTCATTCGGCCCAGCTCCCGTCGAACCAACGTCATGGTCTGCTTGTCCGTCACCGCACTCTCATGCACCTCAAAAATCAGATCGAGCTTAGGGAAACGATCGCGCAGGATCGAGAGCTCGGAAAGAAGCGTATCGAAATCGTCGCACTCAGCCGGATGATTGTTGAAGAACAATGGCTCAGTCATGCAGGCCGCTGCCGCAGCTTCGAACGACGTCCGTCTGAACAGCTGGCTGAGCTTAACTTCAGAATTGAGCGCCGCGGCAAGCGCGAACAGCTGGCCAGGCCCGTCCTGCAGTTCCGCATGCGTGCTTCGACCAAGCAATTCGTAGCCGAACAGGCGACCGTCCGCGCAATAAATTTTTTGACAGTAAGGTTCAACTTTACCGTGCTCGAGCAGATCGAACAGGGCTGCCATCTGAAGCGGGAACTCTCGCGGCAGCGCCTGCATGCCGATCACCGTATCGGCCGATGCCACAGGTTTCCCGACACCGGCGTAGCCATGGTCCCGCATCAATCGAAACTCGTGATCGGCCAGATGAATCACATCACCAATGGTGACCGGTGTGGCTTGTTCAATTCTCTGGTGGTTTACAAAGGTGCCGTTGGTGCTTCCGATGTCCTCGATGAACACCTGCCCGTCGCGTACTGAAAAGCGGGCATGGAGCCGTGAAATTCGATCAATATTAAGCTGAACCGTGGATTCTGGATGTCGCCCTAGGGTCGCCGGAAAAGGGTCCAGATCCAGGCGCCTCGGCAATTGATTCTGACCGCTGGAACTTTCTAAATAATATCGCTTGCCCATCGACTAGGCCCATTTGATCAGATGCATGCTGCACGTCCCGGAGTATCTCGGCAATCGGCCAGAGGTGCAAGTTGAACGTTTCCGACTCATCGGGCCCTGGATTTCGCCATTGCCTTGCGGACCTGGCGCATCATGAAGCGATAGTAGCGCTCTGGAAACAAACGCTTCATGCGCCAGGCCCAGCGGGTGTCCTTATGAGTCAGCAGCATGAATCGGGGGCTTTGCACCGATTCGAATACGACGCTCGCGACGTTTTCAGCGCTAACGCCGGAATTCTGCATCCAGCGCTCGACGCGTTTCTGGTACCCGTCGTTGGGCGCGCGCATGGATTCGGTGAGGCGGGTCTTGACGAAAGCCGGACACAAGACCGAGACCTCGACGCCGCAATCATCCATCTCGGCTCGCAGCATTTCAGATAGCGCGATCACCGCCGCCTTGGCCGTGCCGTAGGCGTTAATTCCCGGCGCTGCAGCAAAGCCTGCAGCCGAGGCCACGTTGATAATGTGTCCGCTGCCCTGGGAGCGCATCATCGGTGCAAAGGCCTTACAGCCGGCCGCCACACCGATCAAGTCGATGTCGATCACCCACCGCCAGTCAGCCATTGAGGTTTCTTCGAGAGTCCCTGCGGCGGCAACGCCGGCGTTGTTCACCAGTACATCAAGGCGACCAAAAACGTTCTTGACCTCGTCGATCAGCGCGGCCCAGCCGGCGTCGTCAGTGATATCCATGGCGAACCAGTGGGCCGACTCTCCAATCGAAGCGGCCACGGCTCGGGCGCGATCCTCATCGCGATCGCTGATCATCACTCGATAGCCTTCGGCAGCAAACTTACGCGCCATTGCTTCGCCCAGACCCGCTCCGCTGCCGGTGATGAGGGCGCAGGGTGATAAAGCATCTGTGTCGGTCATGGCTGGACGATCCTGTTGGTGTGTGGACTGAAACACCACGTAGTTTACCGCCGCTTCGCGCTACCATTGGGCTTGGATCGAGCCAGTTTGGTTGTCATGGTCAGCAGAAAGCGGGCACCGGCCCGTGAAATCTTTGGCTGGGCGATGTTCGACTTCGCCAATCAGGCCTACACCCTGCTGATCATCACTGTGATCTTCGGCGATCTGTTCACGCGCGTGATCGTGGGTGATGCACCGGACTACCGACTAGGCAACCTGCTCTGGTCCATTGCGCTGGCGGCGAGCTACTTCCTGGTCATGCTCGCCAGCCCGGTCTGTGGCGCCATCATGGATCACCGGCGCTGGCGCATGCGCTTTCTCATGATCAGCTATCTGGCCACCGTCATCAGCACCGCGCTGCTGTGGCTGGTGGAGCCCGGCTGGATCGTGCTCGCCATGGCCCTAATCATCCTGTCCAACATGGCCTACTCCATCGGCGAATCGTTCATCGCCAGCTTCCTTCCGGGGCTTGGGCCGAAGTGTGACCTGGGCTGGATCTCCGGACTGGGCTGGAGCCTGGGCTACGTCGGCGGGCTGGTCGCCACCGCCTTCGCGCTGCTTTTTCTCGGAGAAGTCAGCCTTGAAAACTACGATCGAATTCGCTGGGTCGGGCCGTTTGCCGCCGCCTTCTTTCTGATCGCCGCCCTGCCCACTTTCCTGCTTCTGAAAGAGCGCGGCCGACGCAGGCCCCGACCGGCGCATCAGAGCTACGCCCAGATGGCCTGGGAGCGGCTCCGGGCGACCGTCGGCCAGCTCGAGCATTTCCATGATCTGGCCCGCCTGATGGTCTCGATCTTCTTCACGATGGCTGGCGTCTACATCGTGGTCAGCTTTGCCTTCATTTACGGCTCCCAGGTCATCGGTTGGGATGAATCGGTGCGCGTCCAGATGTTCGTGGTCGTCCAGATCATGGCGGCTGTCGGCGCGCTGGGTTTCGGGTTTCTTCAGTCCAGGATCGGCGCTCGCCGAACCTACCTGATCACCCTGTGGCTGTGGATCGCTTCGGTCCTTGCAATCTGGCAGACGCCCGCAATCTCGTCCCTGGGGCGCGAGTGGCTGGGCGTGAACTGGCAGGCGCAATACGTCTTTCTGTTCGCCGGAATCCTGTCGGGCCTGAGTCTAGGCTCGTCGCAGTCGGCAGGGCGCGCGCTGGTCGGGCTGCTGACCCCAAACGGCAAATCCGCCGAGTTCTTCGGCTTCTGGGGCGCGGTATCGAAACTCGCCGCCATCTTCGGCATTCTTGGCTTGGGTCTGCTGCAGTCGGTTTTCGGGCTGCAGACCGCGATCCTGTTCTGCCTGTTCCTGTTTGCCATGGCCATCGTCTACGGCCTGCAGGTTCAGGAAGCGCGCGGCGTCGACGTCGCGCACCGCTGGCGACCCGTCAGGGGGCAGTAATCAATGCGTATCGTCGCCCACACCTGCTCCAACACCGAGATCGTCTGTGCGCTCGGTCGGGCCGACTGGCTGGTCGGCGTGGACGACCACTCCGACTACCCGCCCGACACCGTCAACGCCCTGCCCCGAATCGGCGCCGATCTGGACATCAAGGTCGACCGCGTTAAGGCGTTAAAACCGGACCTTGTCATCACCTCCTTGACCGTGCCGGGCCACGAGCGCTGCCTGAGACGACTCATGGCGGCCGGCCTGCCCTGCCTGGTCACCCAGCCGCATACGCTGGCTGATGTGGTCGACGATATTCGACGAATCGGCCAGGCCTTGGACGCGGACGCTGCTGCAGCAAAGTGGATCGCCGCCTTCGAGACCCGGCTATCGGCCTCCCGCCCGACCCATGACCCGGTTCCGGTGCTGATTGAATGGTGGCCCAAGCCGGTGATCGTGCCGGGCCGCAGGTCCTGGGTCAATGAAATGCTGGAACTCGTCGGAGGGATCAATCCCTTCGCCTGCGAGGATAAGGAAAGCCTGGAGATCAGCACCGAGCAGGCCCGGGCCGCCGCCCCTCAGGCCATCGTGATGAGCTGGTGCGGCGTCCAGGAAGACAAGTACCGCCCGCATATCGTGACCCGTCGAGACGGATGGTCCAGTATTCCCGCGATCCAGGCCGAGCGCGTCGTCCCGGTCAGCGAAGCCTGGCTGGGCCGACCGGGCCCGCGCCTGATCGAAGGTGTCGACAAGCTGGCAGCGGTGATCAACTCCTGTCTAGCGACGGAATGAATCGGCCTCACCTCGGAGATACTGAAGCCCCGGTCAGCATCTTTTGCCTGGAAACCGGCGCTAGTGGGTAAAATGCGGCGATGACAACGATGACAAAACCCAATCCTTCCGTCGGACTGGTGTCCCTGGGCTGCCCCAAGGCGCTGGTCGACTCCGAGCAGATCGTCTCGCGCCTGCGGTCCGAGGGCTACACGCTGGTGCCGCAGTATGAGGACGCCGATCTCGTGGTGGTCAACACCTGTGGCTTCATCGATTCGGCCAAGGCCGAGTCTCTGGAAACCATCGGCGAGGCGCTGAGCGTCAACGGCAAGGTGCTGGTCACCGGCTGCATGGGCGCAAAACCCGAAGAGATTCTAACCATCCACCCCAAGGTGCTGGCTGTCAGCGGGCCGCATCAGGCCGACGCGGTAATGTCTTCCGTCCATGAACATCTGCCGCGCCCGCACGACCCAAGAATCGATCTGGTCCCGCCAGGCGGCCTGAAACTCACGCCAAAGCACTACGGATACCTAAAGATTTCAGAGGGTTGCAACCACAAGTGCAGCTTCTGCATCATCCCGGACATGCGTGGAAAACTGCGTTCTCGGCCCCTCGGAATGGTAATGCGCGAGGCCGAAGCCCTCGTTGAACGCGGCGTCGGTGAGCTGCTGGTCATCTCGCAGGACACCAGCGCCTATGGCGTCGATATGCGCTATCAAACCGACTACTGGCACGACAAGGAATACGAAACGCGCATCTACGATCTGGCCCGGGCGCTGGGCGAACTCGATGCCTGGGTCCGCCTGCATTATGTCTATCCCTATCCTCATGTCGATCAATTGATTGGCCTGATGAACGACGGCTGCATCCTGCCCTACCTGGACATCCCGTTTCAGCACGGCAGCCAGAGGGTTCTCAAGGCCATGCGCCGACCAGCGGCCTCGGAAAACACCCTCCAGCGGGTACAGAAATGGCGCGCTGAATGCCCGCAGCTGGTGATCCGCTCGACCTTCATCGTCGGCTTCCCCGGTGAAACCGACGCCGAATTCGAAGAATTGCTGGACTGGCTGAAAGCCGCCGAACTGGACCGCGTGGGCTGCTTCGAGTACTCCCCGGTCGAAGGCGCCCGCGCCAATGAACTCGCCGACCCGGTGCCCGAGGAGCTCAAACACGAGCGCTGGCAGCGCTTCATGGAAACCCAGTCAGACATCAGCGCCCGACGTCTGACTCAGCGCGTGGGCGGCACCGAGCCGGTGGTCGTGGACAAGGTCGAAGGTCAGACCGCCATTGCCCGAAGCTATGGCGATGCGCCGGAAATCGACGGCCAGGTCATCGTCGACAACCCGGGTCAGGTCGAGCCCGGTGACTTCATCGATGTCGAGATCACCGGCTCAGATCACTACGACCTGTTTGCAAAGCGCGTGGATCTGAGCGTCTAAAGCTGCGTCAGGCAAGCCCTACACATTCGCCCGATCTCTGATACCCTCGCGGCCCATCGACCTCCACCCCTCCAATGACCCCAACAATCTCTGGACCGACCGTTTGCCATGACTCAGCGCATGAAGCCAATCCTTGTCCTCGCCTGTTTGCTCGGCGCGGTTACGCCGCTGGGTATCGCGTACGCCCGCGGCGAAGCACCAGCAACCGTTGACCCAGGCCAAAGCCACGGCAACGACGATCATGGAAGGAACGGCGAATCAGGGCATCAAGGCCATCACGACGACGCAGAACAAAGACAAGGCCATGGCGAAGGCGATGAGCACGCGCACGGACACGGCCACGGCGACTCGATGGACACGATCACGGTCGTCGCTACGCGTCTGGGTCGGGCCGTCGATGATGAACCGATTCGAGTCGAGGTCATCGTGCGTGAGGAGATCGAAGAAAAAGCCATCATGCGGCCGGGAAATATTTCCATGCTGGTCGCCGAAACCGGGGGCGTGCGCGTGCAGACCACCTCTCCAGCACTCGGCAGTGCCAATATCCGACTCCAGGGGCTTTACGGACGCTACACGCAGCTGCTGGCTGACGGGCTCCCGCTCTACGGCGGGCAAGCGGCATCAATCGGTCTGCTGCAGATTCCCCCAACTGACCTCGGACACGTCGAGATCATCAAGGGATCTGCGTCCTCCTTGTACGGTGCCTCCGCCATGGGCGGGGTCATCAACCTGGTTTCGCGCCGTCCCGGTGATGAGTTCGAGGGCGAAGCGCTGGTCAACCTGACCAGCCGTAATGGGCAGGATCTGACGACCTACATTGCCGCACCGTTGGACGGCGGGTTCAGCGCATCGATGACGGCCGGCGCGCATCGACAGAGCGCCCAGGATCTTGATGATGACGGTTGGATCGACATGGCCGAGTATCAGCGATTGACCGCACGCCCTCGCCTGTTCTGGACGGGCGAGGACGGCGCCAGGCTTTACGCAACCGCTGGATTCATGACCGAGGACCGTGTCGGCGGGACACTGCCCGGTCAGACCGTCCCCGATGGCTCGTCCTTTCCCCAGACCCAGGACACCCAGCGTTTTGACTCCGGTTTCATCGCCGATGGTCCACTTCGCAATGACTTGAGCTGGACCCTCAGAGGCTCGGCGATGATTCAGGATCACGACAAGCAATTCGGCCTGGTTCGAGAAGAAGACCGTCACGAGAGCTATCTGATCGAGAGTTCGATGACCGGCTACTCGATGCGCTCCAACTGGGTGGTCGGCCTGGCCCTGCAGGCCGACTCATTCAGTTCGGACGATTTCCCCGGCTTCGACTACAGCTTTGAGGTTCCGGGTGCATTCGCACAAATGGATTACGACCTGAGTCAAACGCTGTCAAGCTCGGTCAGCGCACGCATTGATCATCACAGCGACTACGGAACTCAATTCAGCCCCCGTCTTTCCCTTCTCTATCGGCCGGGGAACTGGACGATCCGAGGATCCTATGGTCGAGGCTACTTTGCGCCCACGCCCTTCGTCGAAGAGATCGAGGCTGCGGGCCTGTCGCGCCTGGAACCCCTGGATGGATTGAGCGAAGAAAGCGCCCAGACCACCTCGATCGACATCGCCTACGCGGATGGCGATATCGAAGCCAATGCAACGGTGTTTGCCTCGACTGTCGAGGACGTGACCCGCCTTCAACCCTTCAGTGCTGATTCTGGCGGAGCACTGGACCGAGTGCGCCTGATCAATGTCCCCGGCCAGAGCAGAATTCGCGGAACCGAACTACTCCTGCGTTATTTCTGGAACAGTTTCAAATTCACGGGAAGCTATCTCTATCTCGACGCGACCGAACCAGACCTGTCCGGGTCCGACCGGCGCCGGATTCCGTTGACACCCAGGCACTCAGCCGGTTTCGTTGCGATGTGGGAGCAGCACGGCCGAGGACGCGTCGGCTTCGAAGCCTACTACACGGGCCGGCAGCGCTTGGAAGACAATCCGTACCGTACCGACAGCGAACCCTATTGGCACCTGGGCCTTTTGGCTGAAATCACCAGCGGACGATTCAGCTGGTTCATCAATTTCGAAAACCTATTGAACATCCGCCAGACTCGGGAGGAGCCCCTGGTTCGCCCCTCGCGTGCTGCCAGCGGTCAGTGGACTACTGACATCTGGTCTCGCAACGATGGCTTCATCGTCAACGGCGGCGTCCGGATTCGTCTCTAGGTGATGATCGAAAGGAGATTGATCTCCGACCGAGTTGAAGCGTTGCCCGGCGGTCTTGATTCAAGCGGTTTTAATCACTCTGTAAAGGATGGGTGCAGTCAGAGGTCCCGCCGCAGCCCCAAGGATGGACTCTGATCAAATCAGGAATTATCGGACTCGACGAGGCGGCATCCGGCCGCGCAGCAGTCCCCTGGTGTCACAGCGCTCTCGAGCAGGCTCAGCTCTCCGAGCGTGTCGATAATGGCCTGCAACAGCGCCTGATCCACCGCACGACTTGACGTCCACTCGGTCAGCTCTAACCATTTCAACACCTGATCATGAGCCAGCGCGTAACGCGCAGCGAGAGTGTCGACGAGGCCCGCTCGGGCCTTGAAACCAGCGCACACCTCATTGATCACCCGAGTCAAAGTCGTCAGCGCGTCTGGCGATGCCGTCAGGGTCCTCTCGCTTGCGGCCAGGGCAAAGGCCGGCCAGGGTGTCGGACACTCCCCGACGCGGCGCATCAGGTCCTGGTCGACATACGGCTGGGTGGTGAAGCGCTCCCAGAGAAAGCCCTCAGCCTCGCGGCGATTGAAGCTCTCGATCGCCCCGTTCAGATTACCCACCTCGACAAAGCGCAGATCATTGCCGGGATTCCATCCCATCTGATGTGCGTTGACGAAGGCCATCAGATGCGATCCGGAGCCGTAGCGGCTGATCGCAAATCGCTGCCCACGCAGTGATTCGACGGTATCGATGTCGCTCTGAGCCGGCACATGGATGCCCCAGATCAACGGTGAGCGCACGTACCACTGCAGGATTCGCATCGGGAACTTGCGGGCGATTGCTGCGACCGCGCCCTCACTCAAGGGCAATGCCAGGTCCAGCGTGCCCTCAGCCAGCCCACGGGTCATTTCACCCGTGCCACCTGGGCAGTCGGTCCAGTGGAGGTCGATACCGGCGTCAGCGAACAGCCCTTCCTCGATCGCGAGATGCCAGGGTAGGTTGAAGTGTTCGGGGACGCCGCCGATGGTAAGACGAGTCTTGGTAGGCATGCGCCTTAGTTTGACACATCTGACGGGTACCACCAAGAATCGAAGGAACCCATATTCACCTTCCGGGGGTTGCTATAACTTTGCATCAGCCAGGGCCCAATATCCTTTCAGCGACGCTGGCGCTGAAGAGAACGAAGGCCTGAACGCCGCGGACGATATACTGCCAGCTCGCCTGCCCGGAACTGTCCATTGATTACGCTCGACCAGGTCGCCAAAAGCTACCAGCGCCAATACGATGCGCTGGCGCCGCTTTCGCTGGAGATCGCCGCGGGCGAAGTCGTGGTTCTCTTAGGCTCATCAGGCTCGGGCAAGAGCACTTTGCTGAAATTGATCAATCGCCTCCTTGACCCTGACCAAGGCGAAGTCCGGCTGCAGGGGCGCCGCGTGCAGGACTACGACCCGGTGACGCTTCGCCGCAGCATCGGCTATGTGTTTCAGGGCATCGGCCTGCTGCCCCACATGAACGTGCTCGACAACGTCCTGACCGTGCCCCGCCTGCGCGGCGATGAGGATCAAGCCGCGCAACACAAGGCGATGGAGTGGCTTGACCGGGTCCAGCTTGAACCCGATCGCTATGCGCAGCGCTTTCCCGACGAGCTGTCCGGCGGACAGCAGCAGCGCGTCGGCGTGGCCCGCGCGCTGGCCACAGGTGCCGATCTGCTGTTGATGGACGAACCCTTCGGCGCTCTGGACGCCATCACGCGCGACGAACTGCAGGCAATGTTGCTGGAGCTCCAGAAAGAACTCTGCAAGACGCTAGTGTTCGTGACCCACGACCTGTTCGAAGCCGTCCGTCTGGCCGACCGCATCGTGGTCCTGCATGCAGGCCGGATCGAACAGATCGGAGTCGCGGCTGAACTGATCAACCAGCCGGCAACTCCTTTCGTTGAGCAGTTGTTCAGCAAGCCGCTGCAGGCGCTCGATCACCTGCGCGCGCAATGACCGGCGCCTTCGACATCCTCGCCGAGCGCGGCCCGGAGCTGGTCGAGAAACTGATCCAGCACCTGATGCTGACCGGCGTATCGACGGCCATTGCCGTGGTCATCGGACTGGCGATCGGCATCCTGCTGAGCCGGCGGCCCTCTTTACAGGGTCCGGGAATGGCGGTTATCAATGCCCTGCAGACGATTCCCAGTCTGGCCATGCTCGCCATCCTGCTGCCGCTGTTCGGCATCGGCACCCTGCCCGCGCTGATCGCGCTAACGCTCTACGCCCTGCTACCGATCGTCAGGAACACCCTGACCGGGATCGACGGCTTGTCTCCCGAGCTGCACCAGGCCTGCGAAGCGCTCGGCTTCACCGACCGACAGCGATTGCTCCAAGTCGAGCTTCCGCTTGCCCTGCCCATGATCATGGCCGGTATCCGCACCGCTGCGGTGATCAGTGTCGGCGTCGCGACCCTAGCGGCCTTCATCGGCGCCGGCGGACTGGGAGATTTCATCGTCCGCGGACTGGCGGTCAACAACAACGCCCTGGTGCTGCTCGGCGCCGTACCGGCCGCTCTGCTTGCCTTGGGCCTGGATCGAATTCTCTTCCTCATCGAACGACGACTGCGGCGGCGAGGTCATCGTTCTCTAGGCTCGAGCAGGCGTCGCTCCTCTCGACGCATCGGCGCTGCGGCCGCCCTGGGTGCACTCCTGGCCATCTTGCTGATTGCATGGCAGATGAGCGCTGATCCGCGGTCGACGATTCGTGTGGCGAGCAAGAATTTCACCGAGCAATACATCCTGGCCGAGCTCATGGCTCAGATGATCGAGCGACATACGGACCTCAACGTCGAACGCAAACTCAGCCTGGGCAGCGTGTACGTAGTCCACAACGCCCTTATAAACGACGAAGTCGACTTGTACCCGGAGTACACCGGAACGGCCTGGCGGGCGATCCTCGCGCAGGAGCAAACGCTGGATTCAGCAACCACGTTCGCGCGCGTTCGGCAGGACTATCGCGATCAGTTCGAGCTCGACTGGCTGCCGCCCTTCGGCTACGAGAACACCTATGCCATCCTGGTGAGTGCTGAGCTTGCCGACGCCCACAACTTGAAGGACGTCAGCGATCTCGCATCGATCGCGCCCGAACTAGTGATCGGTTTTTCCGCTGAATTCTACGAGCGCGCCGACGGCTTTCCGGCGCTTCGCGATGAGTACGGGCTGGCGTTTTCCGACACTGCTGAAATGGATCTCGGTCTGTTGTACCGAGCAATCCGCGAGGGCCGAATCGATGTGGCCGCAGGAAACTCCACCGACGGTCGGATTCCTGCCTTCGATCTGGTCATGCTCACCGACAACCGGGCATTCTTTCCCCCCTACGACGCCGCCCCGGTCATCCGCCGTGCGCTCGAGGAGACCCACCCAGAGGTCGGCGAAGTCCTGCGACGACTTGCAGGGCGCATAGACGCGACAGCGATGCGGGAGATGAATCGCCAGGTCGATCAGCAGCAGCGCTCAGCGTCTTCAGTCGCGACAGATTTTCTCCGCCAGGAAGGGCTGCTGAAACGCCCCTAATTGCCATGCATCATCCCCGATCGACCCAGTGGTTGGAGGTTTCCGGAACCGTACTGGACGACTGGCCTTGAGCCACCAGTCCATATACTAATCATAGTCGACCATCGCGATCTTTACCTTCTGGGTCGATGTGCAGCCACAGGCGCAGGATCGGACTGGCAGGGCTCTCGAGCAACCGCTGAGAAACGGTGCGGCCAAAGAAGGTTCTATCAGAACGTGTGATGACGTTGAACCACATCCAGCGATGCGCAGTGCGTCCGATGACACCCGGAATGAAGGCCAGCAAGGCAATACCCAGCACGACAAGCGCGGCGATGAAAAGCACATCGCCGACGGCCAGATACCCGGTCAAGTTCGCGCCGTGCATGGCGATAAACAATATCGCGCTGACCAAAAGGATGCCGGCACCCAGCCGAAAAGTTGAGCGAAGTTGGTCACGAAAAGTCACGGTAAGGCTCCCGATTGACTAAAATGCAGGTCGCTTGCTCTAGCGACTTCCGCCGTTAAATCCCGTCGATTTGGTAAATAAAGCGAAGGAGGATCGACTGAAGGGTCGTTATTATATCCGTAGGATTGATCGGCCAGAACCCCCCATGGAGCATCGAGCCAGCAGGCAACACTGAACTTCTGCTTTTTGCTATTCAGCCCCAATTTCAGCAAAGAAAATCGCCTGCTCGCGGACAGCCTCGCCGCTCATTTCGTGGACGCTAAGGGTCAGCGTACGGCGCGCCCAGTCGATACTGATCTCGCCGAAATTTTCCTTCGCGTAAGCCGCCCCGAGCTGGTTGCTGCTCATCTCATCACTTTCGTCGCGAACCGGTCGGTTCAGCGATGACGCCGTGATCTCGTAGAGCGGGTAGGCGGTGAGGCCGTCTTGCCTGTAGAGCGCAGACAAGTGGCGGTCTCCGGAGACCAGAACCACGCGATCTGCGCCACTGGCAGCAATGGTTTCGTAGAGCCTTGACTGTGACTGCGGCAGCTGCTTCCACGCCTCCCAGCCGTGCCCATCGGCCAGGACCTGAATACTCGACACGAGGAGCCTGAGGTCCGCCGGCCTTTGCAGCTCTGCGGTCAGCCAGGCCCACTGCTCAGGCCCCAGCATGTCCTGATCCGGTGCGTCGGAGGGAACGTAACGTTCCATACCAGGCGCATTGCGACGCGGCGTCCGGGTCAGTTCTGATCTGAAAAATCGCGTATCCAGCATAATGATCTGAACCCGCTGGCCAAGGGGCCCGAACATCTGCGAATAGTAGATACCGTCCCGGTCGGCGATCGGGTGATCGTCCATGCCCCAGTAGGTCTCGAAGATCGCCTCGCTGCCGTATTTTCCGTAGTAGCTGCCACCGCCATCGTTTAGGCCATAATCATGGTCGTCCCAGGTGGCCATGATCGGCACAGCCGACGCAAGGCGCTGAAAGTCGTCCTGTTCGGACAGCTCGGAATACGCCTGAAACAGCTCTTCCATATCCGGCGAAAAAGACCAGACATCGCCGTAAACGTTGTCGCCGATATTAAGGAGCAGGTCGGGTTCGCGATCCAGGAGCACCTCGAGAATGGGAGCGGCTTCTTCCTGCGACCGACAGGAGGCCACAGCAATGCGCGTCAGCACCTGCTCTGTTGGCCATTCAACGGCGGCCGGCGTCCTTGGCCAGCCCCCGCGGTCTGCGGCCGCAAAGTAGGCTTTCAGGGCACCGCTGGCGGTTCCTGCTCCCGCGGGCTCTGGGGTGTCGACTGGTTCCGGAGGCGCGCTCGCGCATGCCACCAAAGCAGCAAGCGCGCCGCAAAAAATCAGTGGTTTGAACAATCTCAGTTGGCGCATATTCGGCTTTTTCCGGCTCAGAACTACGGTTTATTCTTCCAGATCATGTGCCATCGGTTGAATTTTCTTGCTCAAGGGCAGATCAAAATCTTGCCGTCGCGCTCGCCCTGGCTTGCGGCCTCGACGGCTTCGTTGATCCGCTCGACCGGGTAAGTACCGGCGATGGGTGCCTTAAGCACACCGCTCGCGATCTTTCGGATCAGTTCACCGAACAGGGCCTGCTGTTTTCCACTCGAGGCTCGCCGAAACCAGCTTGCTAACCAGAAGCCTTGAACAGTGATACCGCGAAAGATCAGATGGCCCGATGAAACCTGGCAAGCCTGACCGCTCATCATGCCATAGTTAGCCAGCGTCCCGCCGGGCGTCAGGCAGGCGGCCAGGTGTTCGGTGGCCTCGCCACCCACCGCGTCGATAGCGAGTCGGATGCGGGCCTTGCCGGTGGCCTCTGCAACGCGCTCGGCGAGGTCCGGGCCGTCAACCAACACCACGTCTCCACCGAGTGCCTCAACGCCATCGGTCGCGCCGGCACGCCGAACCACGTTAACCGTTTTCAGGCCCCGCTCAGCAGCCAGCTGGATGAGATACCCACCGACCGCTGAGTTAGCCGCGTTCTGGATTACCCACTCGCCGAGCTCAAGATCAACCACGTCGCTGAGCAGCAGCGCTGCAGTCGGAGGATTGATGGTCAGCATGGCCAGCTGCTGGACGTCGGCCTGCCCCGGCAGCGGGATCAAGTCACCGGCCGCAGCGACCAGGTGGGTCGTCCAGGTGCCACTGCCGACCGGCAGAAGAACAACCTGCCCGATCGCGGGAGCCTCAACGCCCTCGCCAAGAGCGCTGACGCGGCCCACGCCCTCGTTTCCACCGACCGCCGGTAGATCCGGCAGCACGCCGTAGTCGCCGGTCAAGGTCAGCAGATCGGACGGGTTGATCGGCGCGGCCAGGACCTCGACGAGCACTTCGCCAGGACCCGGCTGGGGCGTGTCGAAAGGCACTGCGTGGATCAATTTATGCGGCTCGCTGCCGCGCTCGTCGTACTGGGCCTTGTAGGAGGTCATCGCGAATCCGTTGTTTGGAGTAAGCCGGCCAATGTATCACCGGCGCGCTCACTGGCATAGACCACGTGCCAGCGTTTCGAGTACGGGCTCGCTGTAATTGCGTAGCGCGTTTGAATCGGGTGGCTCGCGTCTCAGCGGCCCAAGCAGCACGGATAAGCGACCATCCTTCAATAAGGAGTTTTGCGCAACGGACATGATTTCCCGAAAACATCACAAAGACCGTGTTCTCCTTTTCAACAACTTGAGTCCTAGAGGCCCGAAAAATGCGCGTCCTGATCATCGGTGGAAGTAGCGGAATAGGTCTTGAAACAGTCAAGCTCGCGCTTGAGCGTGGGCATCACGTCCGGTGTTTTTCCCGATCCGCAACCGCGCTCGACCTAGATCATCCGAACCTGGAAAAGCTCGACGGTAACGCCAAGAATGGCGAGTCGGTCAAGGACGCGCTCGTTGATATTGATGCCGTGGTCCAGTGTCTTGGCGTCAAGCTCGATCCCGCGACCATCCTTGGTGGCACTCGCCTGTTCTCCGAAGCGACACGCATCCTCATTCCGGCAATGAAGGCACAGGGCGTCGAGCGCCTGCTCGCAGTGACCGGTTACGGGGCTGGCGACAGCGGCCAATCCATGAACATCGTCAACCGGGTCGGCTTCAACGCTGTTTTTTCGCGCATCTACGCTGACAAATCCAGGCAGGAAGCACTGATCAAAGATAGCGATCTTGCCTGGACGATCGCGCGACCCGTGGTGCTGACCAGCGGACAGTGCGGCAACTACCGCGTCCGGGTCGAGCCTGCGGAATGGAAGATGGGGATGATTTCCCGTCGCAGCGTAGCTGATTTTCTGGTCTCGGAACTCGACGATCCCGAGCACGTGCATCAAGCGCCGGTTCTGAACTGAAATCGTCCTTTCCCGCCACTCAACAGTCTTAAAGGAGAATTCATGCAAACCGTAATCTTTGGCGGTGCCGGCGGTGTCGGCTCCGCACTCGCCAGACAACTTACTGCAGCCGGTCGACCGGTATTTTTGGTCGGGCGCACGGAAGCCAAACTGAAAGACCTGGCCGACGAGCTCGATGTCGGCTATGCCGTGGCCGATGTCACCGACGAGGACAGCATCAAAACGGCCATCGAAAAAGTCGATGACGACATCGCGGGGCTCGCCTACGCCGTCGGCACGATCGCGCTCAAGCCGCTGCAGCGAGTAACGCGCAATGACCTGGTGCACGCACTCGACGTTAACGTCGTCGGCGCAATTCATGCCGTCCAGGCTGTCAAAGCCAAGCTGCTTGATCCCAGCGCCGTCGTGCTTTTTTCCTCAGTGGCCGCGCAGCGAGGATTTACCAATCACCTCGCTGTGGCCAGCGCGAAGGGCGCGCTTGAAGCGGTCAGCCGCACGCTTGCGGCGGAACTGGCCCCGAAGACCCGCGTCAACGCCATCGCAATGAGCCTGACCGATACGCCGCTTGCTGAAGAATTGACCGCCAACGAAAAAATCAAGGAGGGTGTAGCCCGCGCCCACCCCCTCCGCCGAATTGGTCGACCCGAGGACGTCGCCAAGCTAGCTGTCCACCTGCTGGGTGAGGAAAGCGCGTGGACGACCGGCGCCGTATTCAACCTCGACGGCGGGCGAGCGAATCTGGCCTGAAGCGCCGAGACAGGACTCAGGAAACTGCTTGTCCCGGGTCCTTTGTCTCATTCATTGCCCGCTATTGATTGTTGTGCGCCCCAAGGGTCAGGCGGTGCGTCGACGGGCTGGCTCAGGTCGAACTCGGCGCGAAAGAGACGGCGACTGCGCACCATTTCGTAAGCAAATCGATCACCTGGACGGACTTCCATACTCCAAAAATTTTCGATTGACGGCTCAAGGCCGTTAGCGATAAATAGGGCGCGCGAGTAATCATCGACCGAGAAGGTCTGACGCCAGGGGCGACCGGGATCGGTTGTGTGGCCGCCGTACCAAGTGACTGCGTCTTCATTACCATCTTCGTGTCGGTGGTCATGCTTGAGACGCAACCGATCCGATTCCCGCGACACAACCCAGGTACGCGAGCGATTGTCTCCCACATGCAGCGGGATACGAATTTCATCTTCGCTACATTCGCGTACGTGCATAACGACATCGACATCCAGCCAGCCGTTGTCGCTGGGACGAGAAAAGTGCGTCATCTTGCCGGCGAATGCCTGACCGCATAGGAGTTTCAGTCGATCAAAAAATTCTCCTTGCGACGAGCCAGAGGCCTGCAGGCTGAAGAAGGACGCGATCAAGAATAAGCAAAAGGTGCTACAACGCCGAGTCATTGGCATCTCCTAAAGATGGTCGATGAAAGAGATCATAACTCACGGTTCCGAGGTGAGGCCGGGGCGTTCGCGGTATTTCGGCTTCAATTTCATGCACAACAGCGACCAAGCTACGGAAATTGCAGAGCTAGCCCGGACTGCAGAAGGATCGCCAACCGGCGCTCTTTGATTCCATTCGGGCGCGAGACTTGCAGACGGCATTGTGGGATCTCGGGATCACAATTATCATAGTGTGATGCCGCTAAAAGCTCATCAAAGCTGGAGGGCCCACAGCGCGGCCTTTCTGGCCGCGGGGATTGTTCTTGTCTGTGTGCTTATAGCCACCGATCATCTCGACCGGATCGAACGTGATCGCCAGGAAAAAGTTCAGCAACTCTTGATTCTCCAGGAATCTGCAACCATGCGGGCAAGCATCGAGCGAGAACTGAACGCTACGCTCTTTTTAATGAGTGGCCTGGCTGCCTACGTAACGGCCCACGGGAATCAACTCGAGGAGTCAAAGGTCAAGGTTGTGCTGGAGACGTTGTACGAGAACAGCGAACACCTCAGGAACGTTGGACTTGCGCCCGATAACGTCATCAGATACGTCCATCCGGTGGAAGGCAATGAGGCCGCCATCGGGCTTCGGTATGCAGAAGTTCCGACCCAGTGGCCGGCAGTCGAACGAGCGATCAGCGAGCGAAAGACGATCCTAGACGGCCCCCTAAATCTCGCTCAGGGAGGACAGGGCTTAATCGTTCGCACCCCGGTTTTCCTCGGCCCACAGCGCTATTGGGGAATCTTGACGTTAGTCATCGACAGCGATTCGCTGTTCCAAGCCGCTGGCCTGTTTGAACAAGGGGACGAAACGCGCCATGCGCTGCGCTGGTCACGACCACACGATCCAGAAGAGCCCGTCATCTACGGCTCAGCCAGTTTGTTCAATAACTCGCCGATACTGCAGACGATCGATGTGCCGGGTGGCTCCTGGAACCTTGCGACCGTCGCTACAGGCGCCACGCATGACGCGGCTCCTCGCATACTGCGTTGGGCGGGCTTTCTGATTGCGCTACTGCTATCGATCCTGGTCTTCCTGCTGGTAGATCATCGGATTCGCTCGACCTGGCACGCCAATCATGATCCACTGACAGAACTTTCCAATCGCCGCGATTTTCGCAGGCGTGGCAATCGAGCGCTTCGCCGAGCAAGGGCAACCGGCAAACATGCCGCGCTCGCTTACATCGACCTGAATGGATTCAAGGCGATCAATGATCTTCACGGGCACTCGGCCGGCGACCAGGTGCTCGCAGAGGTAGGCAAACGTCTAGCCGCAGCGGTTGAGCCTGGTGAACTGATCGCACGCATCGGTGGAGACGAGTTTGCTTTACTGATCGAACGCATCGAATCCAGGGAAGCGACGGAAGCGCGGGTGGCGATACTCAAGGAGCGAATTCAAAAAGCGAGCATACGAGTTCCTGGAACCTTGCTGGAGGCGGCGTCCGGCATCGCCTATCTCCCGGATGACGGCGAGCGACTAGACGTCCTGCTTGGCGTGGCCGATCGGCGCATGTATTCAAACAAACGAGCAAAGCCCACCTCCCAATCGACGTAATGTCAGGGCAACGGGAAATCGCCTGTATCGATTCCGATGTGAGGTAAGGTGTGAAGACCACCGTATCTGAATCGGGCTCTGGAACTCAGGTTCAGCGGTGCTAGGTCCTTGCCGGGAATCGCGCCATGAAAAAACTGCTCGTTATCCTAACGCTAGCCCTCGCGGGCTGTACGGGCATTCCCGATGGTATCGAGCCGGTGGACGATTTCCAGCTCGATCGCTACCTGGGCACATGGTACGAGATCGCGCGCCTCAATCATCGCTTCGAGCGCGGTCTGTCGAATGTCACGGCACATTACTCGATGCGTGAGGACGGTGGCGTACAAGTCGTGAATCGTGGCTATCGCGCCGAAGAGGGCAAGTGGGAAGAGGCCGACGGCAAGGCCTTTTTCGTCGACGACTCAGACGTGGGCAGGCTCAAGGTGTCTTTCTTCGGACCCTTCTACGGCGCCTACAACGTGTTCGAACTCGACGATGACTACCAGTACGCAATGGTCGTCGGTCCGAATCGTTCCTATCTTTGGATTCTGGCTCGGCAGCCGCGACTGCCGCCGTCGACTCTGGCCGAACTGAAAACCAAAGCCAGCGACCTGGGCTTTGACCCCTCTGAATTGATCATGGTTGAACACGACCCTGATCTGCGGCGGTCGACTTCCGCAACTCGAAGACCCTAGCGGCAGTCTTCGGCGACCGTCGTGGGTGTGCGGTAGCGCTCAGATTCCGATAAGCTCAGTTCCTTTAAAGCCTCAACCCTTTCGAGACACGCCATGTCCATTCGCATCGCCGCCCTGCTCCTGCCTGTTCTGCTCATCATCGGCCCGTCGCATGCATCACAGGCCCCGCCCGGGGTGCCCACTGGATCGGGCACCTGGGATGATCTGGTCAGCGTTTATGATGAATTCCTCCTCTGGAGTAATCAGGAACCACCCGGCGGCGAAGTCTGGCCGGACTGGGGGTCGGCGTCGATGGCGGCACGCGCCGACGAGCTGGACAGTCTTCGTAAGCGCCTCGAGAACCTTAACGTCGCAAGTTGGGAGCGTTCGCAGAAAGTCGACTGGCTGGCCGTTCGCTCCCGCTTTGATCAGCAGGCGTTTCTTTTGGAGATCTCGCGGCCCTGGGAGCGCGACCCGGGCTTCTACGTGGATCGCATGCTCTGGATCACCTTCACCGAGCTTCCTGCCCGGGGCGAGGCGCTGGAGTCGTTCAGAGAGCGTCTGGCCGCCATCCCAGACCTGGTCGCCCAGGCCAAGCAGAACCTGACGAACGTCGCCGCGGACTATGCGACGCTGGCGATTTTCAATCTGACGACGCCCGACGGCGTCGGCCACGGGCACCCGTATCGGGCCGTGCCGCCGGCCGGTGTACTCGGCTGGTACGACGATCTGCTCGAACGTGCGCGGACGAATCAATCGGCGCTCGTCCCGGAAGTCGCAGCGGCGCGCGCCGCGGTGGCCGACCTGCTCGCATGGCTCCAGAACAATCGGGCGCAGATGACGGCTCAGGCAGGCGTTGGACGCGAAGCCTTCGACTGGTACCTGAAACACGTCAAGCTGATGCCCTGGACGAGTGCGGAGATCGAAGTGCTGGGACAGCGCGAACTCGATCGGCTCTGGGCGCTCTATGCCCTCGAACGCCACCGCAACCGCAACCTGCCGGAACTGGAACCCTCAGCTTCAGCGGGGGACTACGCCGAGCGCATTGAGCGTGTTGACGCGCGAATCCGTGCCTATTTGGTCGACGAGGACATCATCTCCGTGCCGGACTATATCGGTGAGCTGGACACCAACGTTCCGTGGATCGAACGCCCCGGCGGGCTCAACTTCTGGGAACAGGTGCAGTTTCGCGATCCAACTCCGGACCATCTGCACGCCGTGATACCGGGCCACCGCTTCGATGCCCGTGTCGAGGACGCGAACGAGCACCCGATCAGAGGCCGGCTCACCAGCGCTGCCCGCGCGGAAGGCTGGGCAACCTATCTGGAAGAAGCCATGCTTCACGCAGGCTTTATGGCTGGCGACGAGCACGGTCGACTCCGCGAGCTGATCTACATCTTCGGGATTTTTCGAGCTGCTCGCGTGCCGGCAGACGTCTGGCTGCAAACCAATCGCATGCAGACCGAGGAGGTGATCGACTGGTGGCTCGAACGCGTGCCCTATCTCGACGAGGACGTTGCGCGCGTCGACGCTGAGATCTACCTTCGCCGCCCTCCCGGCTACGGCCTCGGCTACACGATCGGAACGCTCCAGATGCAGCGTCTCCTCGCCGATCGACGCCGCCAGCTGGGCGACGACTTCGAGCTGAACGCCTTCCACGATGAGTTCATGGCCGCAGGCCGCCTACCGCTGTCGCTCCTGCGCTGGGAGATAACAGGAATCGACGATGAAGTGCAGAAGCTCTGGGAGTCAGAGCCCATGCCAGCGATCTCTGCTTTCGATTAGCCGACGCGTATCGTTAGGTGATGAACCATGGGATGACAAGACGCGCAAACGATTTCGGCTTGCCCCATCGCGACGGCCCTATCAAGGGACGTCGAGCTCGTCTTTGCTTGCACCCTCATCCCTCAGCAAAAGACTGAATAAGTTACAGCCTGGAACAGAGAAACGGCGGCTCGCCGAGCAAGCCGCCGTTTTCGATTTTGAACGCTATCGAGGATCTAGCCCCGGCAATACCAACCCAGCGTATGCCCCAACTGGTGGAAATATTGCATCGTTGCCGGGTTCCAGGCATCACCACCCTCTTTCTCAAAGAAGAACGGTTCGCGCTCGACCTGCTCTGGTGCGATCTGATTCATGGTGGCTGATTCATACAGGCGACCGTTCTGCATCGTGTAGTGGACGAATTCGCTCTGGCGGATATCGTTGAGCACATCGCCGTCGATGACCGCGATATCGGCCAGTTTGCCGACTTCGATCGAGCCCAGATCGGCCTGCATGCCAAAGTAGCTAGCGCCGTCGATAGTGGCGCCTCTTAAGGCTTCCCAGGGAGTGAAGCCGCCCTGCACCATCATCCACATTTCCCAGTGGGCTGCGAGTCCGGCCAGCTGACCGTGGGCGCCGATGACGACGGGCACCCCGAGCTCGTTCATCTGGTGGGTCGATTCGGCGACGGCGATGTGGTTGTAGAGATTTTCAGGCGCGGTTGGACGACGGATGGAGCGCGGGTAGACGACGGACTTCGGCACGAAGTTAAGCAGGCGCTCGTTTTTCCACACCTCAGTTTTATCGTACCAGTACTCTTCACCCATCATGCCGCCGTAGGCGACGCCATAGGTCGGTGACCAGACGACGTCTGTCTGGCTCCAGAATTGCTTGACGTCGTCGTAGATCGTGTGCACCGTCAGGCTGTGCTCCAGGCCGGTGTGACCATCCGCGATCTGACTCATATTCTGCTCGAAGCGCATGCCGCCCTCAGGTAAGACCATGATGTCGAGCTCGTGGCCGGCTTCGACCACCTGCTGGCGCTGGTCGCGGCGCAGGTAGTTGTAGCTTTTGACCGTAATGGCTCCGGCGTCTTTCTGGCGCTGGACGTGAAACAGGGCATCGTCATAGGAATCGATACGCGCCGTGACGCCGGCCGCCAGTGCGCCGTAAAGAATGCGACCGGTGGAATAGAGACGCGGCGCCAACACCTGCCCTGCCCGCTGCAGCTCGGCCATGGAGAAGATGGCTGCGTTGTCGTTCGAAGGATCGTGCGTTGCGGTCACACCGTAGGCCAAGTTGGCGATCTGCATCCAGTTCTGCTGCGGGGTAAGCTGCCGATTGCTCATCGCGCCGTGTGCATGGGAGTCGAACAATCCGGGAACGACGGTCTTGCCCGCCAGGTCGAACACCTCGTAGCCGTCAGGAATCTCGATCTCGTCCATCGTGCCAACGGCGACGATTCGGTGGCCTTCGATCAGCACCACGCCGCTCTCGATGACTTCCTGCTGGTTCTGCGCATCGCGCATGGTCACGATGCGACCGTTGGTGAGCGCGATCTTGCCGTCGTGGCGATCGCTTTCAACCACCATTGATAAGTATCGTCCCTCGGTGATCGGTTCCGGAAGCTCGTCCGGTGAACCAGCCAGAAAGGCGAAGGCATCGCTCAGATCGCGCGTGTACAGGGTGGCACCGTGCGACCAGGCCAGGGTCTGGTTGTCATTGGCGAAATGCAGTTCGGCACCGGCGCGAGCCGAAACCTGCCGCACCGGAAAGGCCGAAGTGCCCGAGCTCAGGTTGACCACCTGCCCGCTGGAAAAGAACGGCGCCACGTACGCCTTGTAGTGCTCGACGAAGGCAACCCAGCGGCCATCGCTGGAGACTTCAAACTCGGTGACCCAGGGGGCGATCAGGTGCTCGCGATCATCCTGGCCGTTGAGATCGACGCTGTTGAGCGCGAACTGGGTGCCGTCCACCCGCTCGGTAAACAGGATGCGCTGACCGTCGGCAGAGAACTGCGGGTCCACGCCGCTATCGGTCACGAATACCGGCTTGCCGCCGTCGACCTCGACCCGATAGAGGCCGGTGCGCTCGGACCAGGCCGGTGAGGTCAGGTAGCCGCCGCTAGTCTTGCGATAGACGACCTGCTCGCCGTCCGACGAGAAAGCCGGGTCGAGGTAATGGCCGGGCTCGGTGGTGAGCACCCGGGCACGACCACGGCCTATCGGTGCAATCCTGACGCTACCGAGGTCTTGATCATCGTAGGTGGTATAGACCACGAAGCGCGAGTCCGGCGAAAAGCTGGGGTAATACTCCCAGTGGCTGTCCTGATCGGTCAAACGACGGTAGTCGCCGTCTTCCAGATCATGCAGCCATAAATAGCCCAGGGCCTGGTAAATGGCCAAACGGCCGTCAGGGCTGGTCTGGGTCCAGCGCGCCATGCGGACGGGGAATTCATCCGGCGAAACTTCGACGGTTCTCTGCAGGGCGGGACGGATCATGCGATGGGTCTGAACACGCACGGGTATGGCCTCGTGACTGCTGTCCAAGCCGATGCGATGCAGACCACCGCCGGACCAGATCACGATGGATTCGCCGTCCGGATGCCAGGCAAAGCCGGGATAGTTCCCCGTGTCGCCAGAGGTTTCCTGGTGGTCGCGCTCGAGCGCGTCGAACAGGGTGCGCTCGATGCCAGAGTCCAATTCACGAACCATCAAACGAGACGACAGTTCTGTCGGGTTGCGGCGCACGAACGCCATTTGCGTGCCATCGGGCGACAGTACGGGGCGGATCGCCCCTCCCGGTCCGCCGGCGACGGTTTCGACCTCACCGCTGTCGAGATCGAGGCGGCGTACGGCAAAGAGGCCCTGATTGGCGTCGCGGTTGTACTGCCAGACGCGGTCCGGGGTCACGTCCTGGCTGAAGTATAGGTGCTTGCCGTCGGGCGAGAAATCCGGCTCGGCGATGTTCTTCTGCGACTGATCGCCGTGGGTGCGCGCGACCAACTCCACGCCGCCTCCGCCGGAGCGGTGATACATCCAGATAGAACCGGCTGGAATCGAGCGAGTAGAGACATAGCTCTTGCGTGCCGCGATGTACTGGCCGTCGGGCGACCAGGTCGGGTTGTGGATCAGATGCTCGGTTTCATCTGTGACCTGCACCGGCTCGCTGCCGTCGGCCTGCATAATCCAGACGTTCTCGGCACCCCCACGATCAGAGATAAAGGCAATTTCTTCGCCATCCGGGCTGAAGCGCGGCTGAAAACTCCAGGCGATGTCCTCGGTCAAGGCGACCGCGTCGCCACCGTCGATACCGACCTGGTAGATGTCGCCCAGCATGTGAAATACCAGGGTCTCGCCGTCAGGGCTGATGTCGACATCCGACCAGGTCATGGTCTCGGTGTCGATCTCGATGCGCTGCCAATCTCCCGGGGGATCATTCACGGACCAATCAGCCGACGCCTCAGCAGTCTCGGGCTCGGACTCAGATTCGAGTTGCATCTCCCCGTCCTGAGAAAGGACCGGTGACCAGATGAAAGAAAGTAGCAGCAGACCGATCAAGAGGTCCGTTTTCGAGTTGAGCATGGGGTCTATCCTTGGGTATTCGCGTTATTTTCGTTTGTCGGGGGCCGATCGATGTCGTGCCGTGATGAGATTTGGGATCAGGACTCCGAGCCACCGTCGGTCGCATCGGAGGAAAACGTGTCGGGCGTGAGCTCGTTGGCGACACCATGAGGCACGTGCCCGGTGGCCACTTCAAGACTGGCCGATGAACAGTGCATCTGTTGGTCATCAAAAAAGATATCCGCACCAAAGGCACGAAGAAACGGGGTCTTCTCACGGCCGCCGAGGAACAGCGCCTCGTCGACCCGGATGCCCCAGGCGCGAAGGGTGAGAATCACGCGCTTGTGGGCCGGTGCCGAACGGGCCGTGATCAGGGCTGTGCGAATGGGGTTCTCTTCGACTGGATACGCCGACTGGATGCGCTGAATGCCCTTCAGAACCCGCTTGAACGGTCCAGCGGCCAGCGGCCGGGCAGCGGAGCGGCGTTCAGAATCAGAAAACGCGGCCAGGCCCTGCTCCTTGTAGACTCGTTCGGCCTCATCGGAGAAGATCACCGCGTCGCCGTCGAACGCCAGCCTGAGCTGGCCAGAGCGATTCTCACGCGTCGCCGACGGCAGAATCGTCGCTGCGGCATAGCCCGCCATCAACACCCGTCGCACGTCATCGTCGTTGGCCGACAGAAACAGCTGCACGCCCGAGGGTTCGATGTACTGGGACGGACTGGCACCGTTGGTGAACACTGCGCGCTGGATATCCAGGTCGTAGTGCTCGATAGAATTGAAGATGCGAAGACCCGTATCAGCGCTGTTGCGCGAGAGAAGGATCACCTCGACGCCAGGATGATCCATCCCGTCCTCATTCAGGTGGAGGAGCTTCTGCACCAGGGTAAATGCCACACCGGGCTGAAGAATCTCGTCCTCGCGCTCGCGCTGGTAAGCCATGTAGGCTTCCAGGCCCTGTTCTTCGTAGATCTTGTGCGTCGAGTCCAGATCAAACAATGCGCGCGAGGAAATACCGACCAGCAGCGGTCCGGGCGCCTCGTCGCGCTCATACCCTGAGTCGGTCTCGATCTGGCTGTCGCCTTCTTTCACGCGAGCGATGCCTGGAGAGTCAGTAAGCGAAACTTAGTGGAGGAACTGTTCATTTAGTATTCGTTCTTCCAGGGAATGTTCAGGATCAAACAGCAAGCGATGCCGAGTTTGTCGGTTTTGATGGATCTCGACCCAGTGCACGTCGCGGAATTCATCGTAATCCGCCGTCGCACTAACAGGCCGCCGTTCGGGGTTCATGACTTCGAATCTTACCACCGCGCTGGCCGGCAGGATCGCGCCCTGCCAGCGTCTCGGCCGAAACGGACTGATCGGCGTCAGCACAATGGCCTCCGTTCCCAGGGGCAGGATGGGGCCATGCGCCGATAGATTGTAGGCCGTTGAACCAGCCGCGGTCGCCACCAGTGCGCCGTCGGCCACCAGGCGCGGAACCCGCTCCTGATCATTAACCAGGATCCGGAGATGGGCTGCCTGATTGGTCTGGCGCAATAGCGACACTTCGTTGATTGCTACGGCTTCGTGAACCGTGTCCTGGGCTGTTCCAATGCTGGCCAGCAAGGGGTTGAGCTCGACGTCGCGCGCCCTTGAGATGCGCTCAGGCAGGCCATCCAGTTCGTAGCGATTCATCAGAAATCCGACGTCTCCAAGGCGCATTCCAAACACCGGCAGATTTAGGTCCTTGTGCTCATGCAGCGTGTGCAGCATGAAGCCGTCACCGCCCAGCACGACCAGCACATCGGCCTGCTGGGGGGACACGCTGCCGTAGCGCTTGCGACAGGCCGCGACAGCCTCAAGCGCGCCGGGATGTTCGCTGCTCAGAAACGCAAGCTGGGGTTCACTGCTCACGCCGCCGGGCTCACGAGGTGGCCTTCAGGAGCTGCGCCAGCGCTCGAATCGCCACCTGCATCGAGGGGTAATCCGCTTGGCCCAGGTTGCGCATTTCTTCCAACATCTCTGAAATCCGCATCGTCTCGTGCTCGAATCGCTTGAACCAGGCCTGGACCGGATCGTCGATATCGCCGCATTCCGCGAGGATCCGGCTAGCCAGTTCACGATGGTAATTGTAAAGCTCATCGCGCAGGTTACCGCGAGCATGGGCGTGCCACTGGCGCTCGACCGGCAGCTTTTCCACCGTGGTTCGAAGCCATTTCAGACTCAAGCGGTCCAGCAGCATGAAGTAGATCCGGGCGACGTCGGCCACGTCGCGATCCTGTGACCGGGCCTCGTCGACGATATCAAGCGATGCGTTCATAAAGCGGAGACGTGCAACCCGCAGGGCAAACTCCTCCGGCATTCCCGCGGCCACCAGTTCATCGCGCCGCCGATCCAAACGCTTTCGCAATAGGGGCGGTAAGACATCTTCGAGGCAGTCGATGTAGCAGCGTATACCGGGCGCAAAGCGCTCAACCTTTGATGAAATATCGATGGAATAGCCACCCGGCATGGAAATCATCCTGCGGGTCATCTGGCGCAGAAGATTCCACATTTTTAAAACGGCTGCGGTCTGCAGTTCCGCATCGATCTGATTGTCCATCGCCTCAATGCCCGCCCAAAATTCGCGGGCCGCAAAGATCTCGCGAACCACGGTGTAGGCCTTGGCAATCGTCGCTGAATTGGCGCCCGTATCCTCGCGCAGGCGCATTGGGAAATTGGCGCCCATGCGGTTGACGATCGAGTTGGTCACCTTGGTGGCAATGATTTCACGCCACAGACGGTGTTCAGGCATCAGATCGCTGAATTGTTCGCGCAAGGGTTTCGGAAAGTAGTCCTCGAGCTCGCGCGACAGGTAGGGGTCTTCCGGCACGTCGGACTCGATCAGGTCCTTGTACAGAGTGATCTTTCCATAGGACAGTAGCAGCGATAGCTCCGGTCGCGTCAACCCCTGCCCGTTGGCCACTCGTTCGCGCAGCGCATCTTCATCCGGCAGCTGCTCGAGGTCGCGATCTAGCACGCCCTGTCGATCCAGCATCGAGATGAAATGCTCGTCAGCACCGAGACGCTCCCGCGTCAGGCTTTCCATCATGCTCAGAGCCTGGGTCTGCAGGTAGTTGCTGCGCAGGACCAGACCCGACACCTCGCCGGTCATCGAGGCGAGCAGCGTGTTGCGATCAGCGACTTTCAGACGGCCTCGCTCAAGGGCCAAATTAAGCAGAATCTTGATATTGACTTCATGGTCCGAGCAGTCAACGCCAGCCGAGTTGTCGATGAAGTCGGTGTTGATGCGCCCGCCCGTCAGGGCAAACTCGACCCGTCCCAGCTGGGTCAGGCCTAAATTGCCGCCCTCGCCCACCACGCGGCAGCGCAGTTCGGCCCCGTTGACGCGGACCAGATTGTTGGCGACGTCGCCGACCTCCTGATGCGTCTCGTATTGAGCCTTAACGTAGGTGCCGATGCCGCCATTCCAAAGCAGGTCGACCGGCGCCCGCAACAGAGCCTTGATCAGATCATGTGGCGCGAGCGCGTCGTCTTTGATTCCAAGCCAGTCCTTGATCGGCCCGCTCAAAGGGATTGACTTGGCCTGGCGGGAAAACACGCCGCCGCCTTCGGAAATCAACGACACGTCGTAATCCGCCCAGCTCGACCGCGGCAGCTGGAACAGGCGCTCTCGTTCCTCAAAGCTACCGGCCGGGTCTGGATCGGGGTCAAGAAAGATGTGCATATGGTTGAAGGCGGCTTTCAGCTTGATATGGCGCGACAACAGCATGCCGTTGCCGAAAACATCACCCGCCATATCGCCGACTCCGACCACCGTAAAGTCTTCAGACTGGGTGTTCAGACCAAGCTCTCGAAAGTGGCGTTTTACCGACTCCCAACCGCCCTTGGCCGTGATACCCATCTTCTTGTGGTCGTAGCCATTCGAACCGCCCGATGCAAACGCATCATCCATCCAGAATCCATGCTCTGCCGAGATCGAATTCGCAATGTCGGAAAAAGTCGCCGTACCCTTGTCCGCAGCCACGACCAGGTAGGGATCGTTCTGATCATGTCGAACGACGCGCCGCGGCGGAATTAGCGCATCGCCGTTCAGGTTGTCGGTGATGTCCAGCAGGCCGTTGATGAAGGAACGATAGCAGTAGACGACTTCAGCCATGACGCGGTCGCGGTCGTCCTTGTCAGGCATCTGCTTGACAACGAAACCGCCCTTTGCACCAACTGGAACGATCATTGTGTTCTTAACGCTCTGGGCACGCATCAGACCCAGCACTTCGGTGCGGAAATCAGCTCGTCGATCGGACCAGCGAAGGCCCCCGCGCGCAACCAGTCCGCCGCGCAGGTGGATACCCTCAACGCGCGGCGAGTAAACCCAGATTTCCCGGAACGGGCGCGGCAGGGGGAGGTCCGGAACGATCGCTGAATCGAGCTTGAAGCTCAGATGCTCGTGCGGCTCGCCGCGCGAATTGAGCTGGTAGAAATTGGTGCGCAAGATCGCCCGTATCAGATCGTAGAATCCTCGCAGGATCCGATCCTGATCGGCCGAGGACACGCTGTCGATCGCTCGCAGGATGGCTTTTCGCACCGGCAAGGCCTCCGCACTAACCTGACCGGATTCGATCGCGGCGCACATTTCGCTGAGAAGTTCGCTTAAGACGTCGTCCGAGAATTGCGCTGCTAGCGACTGACACTGATGATCAAGGCGCTTGCGCGCTGCGCTGCGCTGGGCCTTGCTCCAGGCCTTTCGATCCGGATCGAATCGAAACTCAAAGTACTCGACCAGCAAGCGGGCAATCAGCGGCCAGGCCGCCAGGGTCTGCTCCATGTAATTCTGTGAGAACGGCGTGCCGGTCTGGCGCAGATATTTGGCGCAGGCCCTAAGCATGGTGACCTGTCGCCAGTCCAGGTTGGCCTTGAGTACAAGACGATTGAAGCCGTCATTCTCACAGCGTCGGCGCCAGGTTTGTTCAAACGCAGTCTGAAAATGATCACGGATCAGGTCGACCCGCACGGCCTCCCCCTGAGGCGGCCGCATGTCGAAATCCTGGATCCAGACCCGATGCTTGGCATCGAGGCGCATTTCGTAAGGCCGCTCGGAGACAATGCGCATGCCGAGGTTTTCGAGCATCGGCAAGACGTCACTCAGCGGGATCGGATCGCCATGCTTGAAGAGCTTGAAGCGGAGAATGTCACGATCGCGCTGCTTCGGGCGGTACAGGCTCATCTTGAGATCATCAAGGTCGCGCAGGCTAGCAACCTTGGCCACGTCAAAGGCAGCAACGCTAGGCGATGCGTCTTCCGTGTAGGAGGCGGGAAAATATTGGGCGTAGCGACGGCTCAACTCAAGTCCGTGTTCCTCGCCATGCTCGCGCACCAGGATGTCGGTCAGATCATCCGACCAGGAACGAATCGCCCGTTTGATGCGGGCTTCGATTTCGGCAATGTCGAAATCGATCACCTTGCCGTTGCGCGGGCGAATGATGACCTGCACTCGCGCCAGCTTCGATTCACCGACCTGAACATTGAAGTCCAGTCGCTCGCCCTTCAGATACCGCTTGAGGATCGCCTGAATTTTCTCTCGGTTCTCGGTATTGAATCGATCGCGCGGTATGAACACCAGGCAGGAGAAAAAGCGCCCAAAGCGCTCTCGTCGGATGAACAGCCGCGTTTGGGATCGTTCCTGCAGATCGAGAACGCCGGTGGCGAGCTCAAGTAGTTCGGAAGTCGAGGCCTGAAATAACTCATCGCGCGGCAGAGTTTCGAGAATATGCAGCAGCGCTTTACCAGCATGACTACCGGGACGGGCGCCTGACTGGTCCATGACTTCGCTGACTTTCTTGCGGACCAGCGGCGTGTCCTGACAGCGCCGTATGTAAGCACCAGAGGTGAACAGTCCGATCAAGCGCTTTTCGCCGGAGACACGCCCGTCGTCATCGAAATACAGGACCGAGATGTAGTCCATGTAGCCACCACGATGCACAGTGGAGAGGGCGTTGGTCTTGGTAATGATGACTGGATCGTGAATCGTAGGCACATCTCCGCCAGCACCCAGCTCGGTCAATAATCGCGTCGGCGCCTGGCGATAATTGTCGTGCATGATGCCCAAGCCACTGTTGTCGACCGGACTCAGGGCACGACCCCTTTCGGTGTCCCTGATTTCGTACTCGCGGTAGCCCAGAAACGTGAAGTGGTCGTCGGCCAGCCACTCGAAGAAATCCCTGACCTCCTCCAGAGTACCCGTCCCCATGCCAGCGTGTGATTCAGCAAAATCATCAGCGATGGCCCTGATCTGTCGGGCCATCTTTGGCCAGTCTTCTACGGCCCGCCTGGCGTCACCCAGACCGCGACGCACTCGCTCTTCGATTTTCGCCAGAACTTCAGGATAGGTCTGGTGATCAATCTGCACATGCATCAGGGACTCGGCTGATGCCGAGTCGTCATCACCCGTGCTCAGACCGAGCCAGTAGCCGCTAGGATCGCGGCGTACGTGCATCACCGGATGAACGATCAAATGCGCCGACAGACCGAGCTCCGAAAGCGCGAGAACGACCGAATCGACCAGAAAAGGCATGTCGTCATTGATGATTTCTAAAACCGAATGACTCGTTGACCAGCCGTCACGGTCAACTTCGGGATTGTGAATTCTGAGCTCGATCTCGCCCTTCCGGCGCTGCCTGACGAAATCGAAGAATTGAGCCGCCATTGCCGCATGCTCAGACGCATCGACATTCAGCAGTTCATCGGTCGGTGCTCTTTTGAAGAATTGGGCGGAAAAATCAGCCGCCTGCTCACTCGCACCCTGCTGGCGAAGTATTTCAACTACTGCGTCCAGATGCGCCTGCTTTCGACTATCTTCGGTCTTGTTCATCCTGATCAGGCCCCGACTCCTGAGATGATTTTCTAGTTATTTTTTGACGAGTAAGCCGCCCGGGCGGGCGTCAAACTCGATTGTTCAAATGCGACTATCGCAGCCCGGTTTCCGTGCGTGCGATCACCATACGCTGAATTTCACTGGTTCCCTCATAGATCTCAGTGATCTTAGCGTCGCGAAAATAACGCTCCACTGGCATTTCCTTGCTGTAGCCCATACCACCGTGCAATTGCACGGCCTGGTGGGTGATCCACATCGCCGCCTCTGAGGAGAACAGCTTAGCCATCGAGCCATCAACCGTTATTCGCGCCCCGGATTCGACGGACTGGATTTTTGCCCATGCGGCCCGAAGGGTCAGCAGGCGGGAAGCTTCCAGCTTGACCTTCATATCGGCGATCTTTTGCTGAATCATCTGGAAGGTGCCAATTTCGCGCCCGAACGCCTTGCGCTCACGCGCATAGGCAAGGCTCGCGTCATAGGCCGCCTGAGAGATACCCACCGCTTGCGCGGCAATTCCGATTCGACCGGCATCCAAAACGCTCATCGCGATCTTGAAGCCCTGGCCATCGTCGCCCAGACGATCCTCGACCGGACAGCGGTAATCGTTCAGCTCAATCTCACAGGTCGCTGATGCGCGAATGCCGAGCTTCGGCTCGGTCTTGCCGCGACTAAACCCGTCCTTCTCCGTGTCGATCAGAAAAGCGCTGATTCCCTTGGCGCCGGCGTCCGGATCGGTGGCCGCGAACAACACCAGGTAGCGCGCGTGCGGCCCGGAGGTGATCCAGGATTTGCGCGCGTTAATCGTGTAATGCGACCCGTCTTCGCTGAGAACCGCCCGTGATTTCATGCTGGATGCATCTGATCCCGACTGCGGCTCGGACAGCGCATACGCACCGATCTCATCACCTGTCGCGATGGCACGGACATATTTTTGCTTCTGCTCCTCAGTGCCGTACTTTAAAATCCCGTTGCAGAACAGCGAGTTGTTGACTGACATAATCGTTCCATGCGCCGCATCCGCCGCGCAAATCTCGATCAAAGCGAGCACATACCCAATCGTATCTAGACCGGACCCCCCGTACTCTTCAGGAACCTCAATCCCCATAAGCCCCAACTCGCCCATCTGTTGAATGTTGGCTAGGGGAAATTGCCCTGATTCGTCGAATTGGGCAGCGACAGGTGCAATCTCGTTCCGAGCAAAGTCGCGAGCGGCGGCCTGTATCATCTGCTGCTCATCGGTCAATCGAAAATCCATAAGACGAGAAAACCTCCATAGTCGTCGCGATCCGACAGGATCAGGTGGAATGCTGACTGGTTGATTGCGAGATTATACCGCCGACTAGTGATTAATACCCGCTCGACTCCCGCCTGAAAGCAATGGTGGTTTTTTTTGATTAGGATGTCCTTACGGGGCGAAGTGTTAGCTTGGAGTTAAATAAAGCCACGAAAAAGACAAGTTTTGCAAAACCGGTCACAAAGAGGCCTAATAGAACTTGACACCGGCGCGCAGGTTCGTAGAATCTGGGTCTCCGGAGCGGGGTTCCCCCCTTCCCTTAACCGGATCGTGGCCGAGGTTCCCCCCTTGCCTCGGCCACACTTAAACAACCGAAATCGGCCGGATCGTTGTGATCCGGCCGATTTTTTATCGAGAATTTTTCTGTCCGAATAATGACAAATGCAAGACCCGCGCTTATAATGCGCGGCCTGTCGAGCAATCGACACCGCACACGGCCCCCGCGGCCACACCGATGCCCAGGTGGCGGAATTGGTAGACGCGCTAGCTTCAGGTGCTAGTATTCGAAAGGATGTGGGAGTTCGAGTCTCCCCCTGGGCACCA
>Ga0207419_1000431_pt1 | contig 36659 bp, 34 predicted proteins | sample ElkSloMetagenome_4_FD_184723 | JGI IMG/M metagenome (GOLD analysis project Ga0207419, IMG submission 184723) | Hot spring microbial communities from Elkhorn Slough, Monterey Bay, USA - MD2A (version 2) | ecosystem: Environmental > Aquatic > Marine > Intertidal zone > Estuary: Microbial mat ...
CTGGCCGACCAGTAGCGACCATGGATTGCCGCCGCACCCACGGATCGTGTGGTCCCCCATCGAAAGCTCGACCGTCTCGGGGTGCGGCATGCCTGTCATGCTGTCCCGGCAGAGCATCGGCTTGCGCACGATCACGGCGCGCAGCGCGCGTTCGGTGTCTGCAGCAATGACAAGGATGTCGCCCACTTCGGTCAGTCCGGTTTCGGTCACGGGCATCGTCAGGTCGTCCATGCCAAGGCGGAGAAGTGTCATTTGCCCAGCATCGATCGTCATGGACCAGAAAGGTTCATTGCCACTGGCGCTGTAGGGCGTCTCGTCCACCGGCAAGCTGAGGCTGCATTCCGGCAGTTCTTCGCCACCAAGCGAGACGAGCGCACTGTCGCCCTGGTTCCAGAACCAGGTTCCGGGATCGCCTTCGGCCTCGTATCGCGCGCCGGAGGCCGCGCGCGACGGCGCGAGGATCAACCGCTCGCTGCCGGTGTCGAGAATTGCGTTCTCACCCGAAAACCCGACACGGATCACTTGCTCTGCGCAACGGAAGGTCGAAGTGAAGCCCATGGGCTGGAACCGGGTCAGGGTCAGTGCACCGATATCGCCCGACATCCCGGTATCGATCTCGACCGGCTCGCCCAGCCAGTCGACCCTGCCACCAGTCGACAGCCCCGCGCGCAAGGTTCCCTCGGCGTTACCGGGAACCTCGATCTCGAAAGGGATCGGAACTTGCCGGCCTTCGGTCGGCACGCGGGCGTCGGAAATCATTGAACGGTCGATGCCTGTGACCTCGATGATCAGAACCGCATCTGGCGAAAGCGCGGCCCGTTCACGATACGTCACCTCACCATTGAGGGCCCTGACGTCCTGCGCGAGGGCGGCGGAGCAAAGAATGGGTAAAACAGCAAGAGCGATCAGACGGGTTATCATGGCGCACCGGAAAGAAAGAGGTCAGGAAAATACTGGTGCCTCAGTAGAACGCGCACGGCGCCGCAAGGTCAAACAAATTTACGCCCCGCCCCCCGGGTCGGCACTGCCATGGGACCCTTTGCGCCAGTCGAAGTGCCATGACGCTGCTGCCGCTGACCGTGATTTTCGTTCGCACCGCGCATACGGGATTTGAAAACGGTCAACCGCGTGCGAATAATACCGGGGCATCCTTTGATGGAGCGGATCATGAGCGAAGAGGTCCCGGGCAGAGACGGACCGGCGGACCGGGGGCATTCCATGCGCCGGTGGTCTCAGGTGGTTGGCATCTCGCTCGGCGTGCAAGCCCTGGTGCTGGGACTGGGCGGAGGCGTTGTCGCCGCTGTCACCTACGCCGCGATGATCCTGCTGCAAGGGGCGATCTGGGGGACACTGCCGGACAGCCGCTGGGTCATTCTGCCGGTCATGGTGGCGGGCGGCGCGGCGATCGGCTTGACCCGTCTGATGGCAGCGGGACCCGGCCTCGAAGAGCAGATAGCGCAGGCCCGCAATCCGCTTGCCATTCATCGGCGCGAAGCGGCATGGGTTGCGCTCGGTGCGATACTTGCGGTCGCATTCGGCGGTGCGATCGGGCCGGAGGCCGGTATCCTCGCGGTCACGGCACAGCTTTCGTCGATCGTCTCATTGCGCCTTGCACGCAGCGCAGCCACACGCCGCAGACTGGCCGAGGCCGGCATTGCCGGCGCGCTGTCCGGTGTCTACGGCTCGCCTGCTGGCGGGCCGATCCATGCAGAGGCCAAGGATGCCGTCCCCCGACCGCTTCTGATCCTCGCGGGTCTGGCCGGGTTCATGGGCTTCGTCGTGACGGCCGAGTTCATGATGGACGGGGCGATCGGAATGATGCGCCTGCCCCGGTTGACCGTCGAAAGCACCATCTGGGACACCGCGCTGGCCTGCCTTGCGGGGGCGGCGGGCGCGGCGGTGGGGGCAGCCTTTTTGTGGCTGCGCGCCCGGACTGCCGCAATCCTGGCGCGCGCCTGCGCCTCGCGCTTCTGGCAGCCGGTCGCGGGCGGTGCGGCCGCGGGCCTCGTCTGTACCGCGGCGCCGATCCTGCTGTTTTCGGGGCATAATGAAATCGGCGAAATGCTGCGACTGGGCGCCGAGCACGGACCGGCGCTTCTGGTTCTGTTGGGGCTGGGCAAGGCACTTGCCTGTGCGCTCTGCGTGGGAAGCAATTGGCAGGGCGGCGTGGTATTTCCGATGTGCTTCGCCGGAGGCGCGGCCGGCGCCGCGGTCCTTTTCCTGCTGCCCGGGCTCGACCCGGTTCTTGGCGTCGCCGCGGGTATGTCCGCCGCTGCTGCAGTGGGGATGAGGCGTCCGCTGGTGGCCGGTGCGATCATGCTGTTCACCATCGGAGGCGGTCTGGCAGTGGCGGTCCTCGTCGGTACGTTGATCGGATGGTACACCCTGCGCCTTCTGCCGCTTGACCCGGTGGAGGCCGATAGCCATGCGTCATGAAACCGTGGGTTTGCCCCTGCACCGTCATGATGCAATTGCCGCAAATCGCGATCTCGCGCGTCTCAGGTCTTGGCCGAAAGCTGATACCCCGGCGCGGCGACAGTCTGCACGGTCGTGATCGGGGCCTGATCGCTCCATGTGGTGCGCTCGATGACGAACAGGGCACTCCCGGCGGGCGTTGCGAGATGGGCCGCGATTTCGCCTTCGGCATTCAACGCGGAAAATGTGACCTCGAGACGGCTGTAGGGTTTGTGCCGGACCAGCCATTCGTTCGCGCTTTCCCGGGCCAGATCAACGTTCAGGATCTCCGGCGTCGACAACGTATCCACCCATCGATCCTCGAGGATATAGGGCCGGTTGTCAGCAAGATGCAGCGCCTTCACATGCAGCATGCGCACAGGCCGCTGCATTTCGAAACGGGCCATGATCGCGATTGGCGTTTCTTCCAGCGCGCGGCTGATCAGCTGATAACCGTACTTTGCACCGCGTTTCTCGATCTCGCGCCGTGTGATCGGAATGTCGAATGTCGCACGGGTGACGGGATCGGTCAGAACATGGGTTCCTCCCTTGCGCCTGCGCGCGACCAGTCCGGCAAGCGCCAGATCCTGCATCGCACGATGCACCGTCGTACGTGCGCAGCCCAGTTCGCGGGCGATATCCTCGTCACGGGGCAGCCTGTCGCCGGGGGCATATGTCCTGTTGAGGATCCGTGCACGGATCTCATCGCGGACGTCCGTCCATGACAGGCGTGTTTCGGGGGTCAAATCCGTGTCTCCAGCCGGTTCATCGTCTGCTTGTATCGCGCGACGATCGCATCGCGGCGGATATGGCGGCCTTCGCGCACGACATGCCGTCCCGCGCTCCAGACATCACGGATGCACGCATGGCCGCCACCACCGAAGATCAGGCTGTCGAGCAGGGCATCGCCCCGCCGATTGCAGAGCCATTCGTTGTCGTCATCCAGTCCCATCAGATCCGCAACCGCCCCCACCGCGATCCCGCCACTGTCCCGCCCGCCGGCCTGCGCGCCACCCTTCAGGGCGGCGTTGAACAGAACACGGCCTGTCGACTGTTCGGGCGTCGCCAGAACGGCCCGCGACCCGTGGCTGAGCCGTTGGGAATATTCCAGCGCCCTCAACTCTTCGAAAAGCGCGATCTGGATATTCGAGTCCGACCCGAAACCGATCGCGCCCCCTGCATCGCGAAAGGGTATTGCATTGAAAATGCCGTCACCGAGGCTTGCCTCCGTAATCGGACAAAGCCCTGCCACGGCGCCCGTGCGCGCAAGCGCCAGCGTCTCGGCATCGGTCATCTGTGTGCAATGGATCAGGCACCATCGCGCATCGACAGCATGATTGGCCAGCAACCATTCGGCCGGGCGTTGCCCAAGATGGGCGAGAACCTCGTCGACCTCGGCCACTTGTTCGGCAAGATGCATGTGTACCGGACCCGATTTCGCCTGCGCAAGAAGCGCGTCCAACCCCGCCGGATCGACAGCGCGCAGCGAATGCGGCGCGATGCCGATGGCGTGATCGGCAGGCCCGCGCGAGATGATATCAGCGGCGTCGGCATGCAGGCGCAGGAACCGATCGGGGTCGTTGCCGAACCGCAGCTGCCCGCCGGTCAGGGGCCGCCTGTCACAGCCGCCGTATTGGTAGTGGACCGGCAGCAATGTCAGCCCGATACCGGACGTCTCAGCAGCCGCCGCGATCCTTTCCGACATTTCTGCCACTGCACCATAGGGCACGCCGCCCACGTCATGGTGCAGGTAATGGAATTCGGCGACCGCGCCATATCCCGCCTCGAGCATCTCGATGAATGCGAGCCCGGCGATGGCCTCGATATCGTCGGGATCGAGCTGGTCGAGAAAGCGGTACATCAAGTGCCGCCAGCTCCAGAAGCTGTCACGCGGATCGGGGCCACGCGCCTCGGTCAGACCCGCCATGGCGCGTTGAAAGGCATGGCTGTGCAGGTTCAGCGGCGCGGGCAGCAACAGCCCGGCGCGGTGCTCCGGCTCTTGCACACAGGGCCCGATCGTCGCGATTCGACCGTTGGCATCGATCGTCACCTCGATTTCAGATTGCCATCCCTCTGATGTAAGGCACTGTTTTGCATGGATAACCTGCACGCGGGCAACCTCATTGACAATTTTATGTATGCACATATTGATAATAAATCAGAAGTAATGCAACGGTAACCGATGGCGCGGCGCTATATCATCAGCGGATCACCCATCGCCACTTTGGCTGACGACGCCGGTGGCTATGGATTGATCGAAGACGCCGTGATCGTCGTTGATGGCGACACGATCGCGTGGGTCGGCCCCGCAAGCGACCTGCCGGCAGACCATGCAGCACTTGAGCGTCATGACCATGCGGGCCGCCTGATCACGCCTGCACTGATCGACTGTCACACACATATCGTGCATGGCGGCAGCCGGGCCCGGGAATTCGAGATGCGCCTGAACGGGGCCAGCTACGAAGACATCGCCCGCTCGGGTGGCGGCATCGTGGCAACGGTGGCGGCAACGCACGCGGCCGGCGAGGATGCACTGCTGGACAGTGCCCTGCCCCGGATCGATGCGCTGATCGCACAAGGGGTCGGAACCGTCGAGATCAAGTCCGGCTACGGCCTCGACATGGCAAACGAGTTGCAAATGCTGCGCGTCGCCCGCGCCTTGGGGCAACACCGCCCGATCCGCGTGGTGACCAGCTTTCTGGGGGCGCATGCCGTCCCCGCCGGCATGTCTGCCGATACCTACATCGATGAAATTTGCCTGCCCACGCTGGCGGCGGCCCATGCCGAGGGGCTGGTCGACGCCGTGGACGGGTTTTGCGAAGGGATAGCCTTCGATACCACCCAGATCACCCGCGTCTTCGACATGGCGCGCGCTCTGGGCTTGCCGGTCAAGCTGCACGCCGAACAACTGAGCCATACCGGCGGCACCGCCCTCGCCGCCCGTTATGGCGCCCTTTCGGCCGACCATGTCGAATATGCCCAGACCGCCGATGTCGCCGCCCTTGCCGCGGCGGGAACGGTCGCGGTCCTGCTTCCCGGCGCATACTATACCTTGCGTGAAACGCAGGCCCCGCCGGTGTCGGCTTTCCGCGACCACGGCGTCCCCATGGCGGTCGGCACCGACTGGAACCCCGGCTCATCCCCGCTTGGCTCGCTTCTGCTGGCGATGAACATGGCCTGCACCCTGTTCGGCCTGACCCCCGTCGAAGCTTTGGCCGGGACCACGCGTAACGCGGCACGCGCCCTGGGGCTGTCCGATCGCGGCGTCATAGCGCCCGGCATGCGCGCGGACCTCGCGATCTGGAACGTCACCGAGCCTGCCGCGCTGTCTTACGGTATCGGCATCAATCCCTTGCATACCCGCATCTTTGGAGGAACCGCATGACCCAGACGCTGAAACCGGGGGCGACGTCTCTCGCGCAGCTCGAGGCGCTCTGGCGGTCCGAGGCGCCGGCGCGCCTCGATCCGTCGGCGCAGGCCGGGGTCGCAACCTCCGCGGCGATCATCCTTGAGGCGGCACAGGGCGACACGCCAGTCTACGGCGTGAATACCGGCTTTGGCAAACTTGCCTCGGTCCGGATCGCGCCAGAGGATACCGCGACCCTGCAACGCAACCTGATCCTGTCGCATTGCTGCGGTGTCGGCGATGCGCTGGAAGCCCGGACGGTCCGGCTGATGATGGCGCTCAAGCTGCTGTCGCTGGGGCGCGGCGCGTCGGGCGTGCGCTGGGATATCTGTGCGCTGATCACCGCGATGCTTGAGCGCGGCGTTCTGCCGGTGATCCCTCTGCAGGGATCAGTCGGGGCATCGGGCGATCTTGCCCCGCTGGCCCATATGGCTGCCGTGATGATCGGTGAAGGCGAAGCGGTTTTTCAGGGCCGGACGATGGGCGGAGGCGCGGCATTGCAAAGCGCGGGCCTGACGCCGGTCGCACTTGGCCCCAAGGAAGGGCTTGCGCTGATCAACGGCACGCAGTTTTCCACCGCCTGCGCGCTTGCGGGCCTGTTTGATGCGTGGCGCGCGGCACGTGCCGCGGTCGTGACCTCGGCGCTTTCGACCGACGCGATCATGGGATCGACCGCGCCTCTCAACCCTGCCATTCACGCGCTGCGCGGGCACCGGGGCCAGATCGACGTGGCAACGGCCATGACCCGGCTTCTGGCCGGCAGCGCGATCCGCGAAAGCCATCGTGACGGCGACACCCGCGTCCAGGACCCCTATTGTATCCGTTGCCAGCCACAGGTGACGGGCGCGGCCATCGATCTGTTGCGGTTCGCCGGCCGCACCCTCGAGACCGAGGCGAATGCCGTCACTGACAATCCGCTGGTGATCTCCGACACGGCCGAGATCCTGTCGGGCGGTAACTTTCACGCCGAACCCGTCGCATTCGCCGCCGACCAGATCGCCCTTGCCGTGGCCGAGATCGGTGCCATCGCGCAGCGCCGGGTCGCGCTGATGGTTGATCCGACACTCTCCTTCGATCTGCCGCCCTTCCTGACACCGGAACCGGGCCTCAATTCCGGCCTGATGATCGCCGAAGTCACGACCGCCGCTCTCATGAGCGAGAACAAGCACCTCGCGAACCCCTGTTCGACCGACAGCACGCCGACCTCGGCCAATCAGGAAGATCACGTCAGCATGGCCGCTCACGGCGCACGGCGTCTGGCGCGGATGACCGCAAACCTGACGAACATCCTCGGGGTCGAGGCGATGTGCGCCGCGCAGGGCATCGAAGAGCGTGCGCCGCTGACCACGTCCGAACCCTTGCAACGGGCGGTGACACACCTGCGCCAGTCGGTCCCCACCCTGCAACAGGATCGCTATCTCGCGCCCGACCTCAGGGCTGCAGCGGGATGCATCGCCGATGACGGCCTTGCCACCGCCACCGGGCTGGACCTGACCTTGTGAGCGGGATCGAGATCCTGCGCGGCGACAGCCCGCTGGTGCTGGGCCTGCCGCATACCGGAACGCATGTTCCCGAAGATTGCCTTGCGCGGCTCAATGACACCGGACGCGCCCTTGCCGATACGGATTGGCATGTCGACCGGCTGTATGCCGGCCTGGGACAGAACGTCACCAGTGTCCGTACCCTGACCCACCGCTATGTGATCGACGTCAATCGCGCACCCTCGGGGCAAAGCCTTTATCCCGGTCGGAACACCACCGCGCTGTGCCCGCTGACGGATTTCGACGGTGCCCCGCTCTATCTGGAAGGCCGGGAACCGGATCACACCGAGGTGGACCGACGCAAAGCCGCCTATCACGCGCCCTACCATGACGCACTGAAAGCCGAGCTGGACCGCGTCAGGGCGATCCACGGTTTCGCGGTGCTTTACGATTGCCACTCGATCCGCTCGCAGGTCCCGTTTCTCTTCGAAGGCACCTTGCCCGATTTCAACGTCGGCACGAACGGCGGGACAACCTGCGCCCCGGAAATCGAAGCCGCGGTCCTCGCGGCATGCCAGGCCGCAGAAGGTTTTTCGAGCGTCCTCAACGGTCGCTTCAAGGGCGGCTGGACGACGCGCCACTACGGCTGCCCCGCTGCGGGCATTCATGCCATCCAGATGGAGCTGGCCCAGTCGACCTACATGCACGAACGCCCGCCCTGGCGCTACGACGAAACCCGCGCCGCGCGCATCCGCGCCCATCTCGCTTGCATCCTCGCAACCCTGTCAGACTGGAGACCCCGATGACCGACCCCCGCAAGAATACCCGCGATGTCTTCCCGCCGACCGGCACCGCGTTGAATGCGAAAAGCTGGCTGACCGAGGCACCGCTGAGGATGCTGATGAACAACCTGCACCCGGACGTGGCCGAGAACCCCCACGAACTGGTGGTCTACGGCGGCATCGGTCGTGCGGCGCGCACATGGGAGGACTTTGACGCCATCGTTGCCAGCCTCAAGGAACTCGAGGCGGACGAGACGCTGGTCGTGCAATCGGGCAAGCCCATCGCCATCGTCAGGACCCATACGGACGCCCCGCGTGTGCTGATCGCCAATTCCAACCTCGTGCCGCACTGGGCCACTTGGGACCATTTCAACGCCTTGGACAGGAAAGGCCTGGCCATGTACGGCCAGATGACGGCCGGATCGTGGATCTATATCGGTACGCAGGGCATCGTGCAGGGCACCTATGAAACCTTCGCCGAAGCGGGCCGCCAGCACTATGACGGCGACCTGAGGGGCAGATGGATCCTGACCGGCGGTCTTGGCGGAATGGGCGGCGCGCAGCCGCTCGCCGCCGTCATGGCAGGGGGTTGCTGTCTGGCTGTGGAATGCAATCCCGACAGCATCGATTTCCGCCTGCGCACCCGCTATGTCGATGAAAAGACCGACAGCCTCGACGACGCGCTGGCGATGATCGACCGCTGGACCACGGCCGGTGAGGCGAAATCGGTCGCCTTGCTGGGCAATGCGGCGGATGTCTTTCCCGAACTGGTCAAACGCGGCGTGCGTCCGGACATCGTGACGGACCAGACAAGCGCGCACGACCCCACCAACGGTTATCTGCCGCAGGGTTGGACCATGGCCGAATGGAAGGCCAAACGCGAGAGCGACCCCAAGGCGGTTGAGAAAGCCGCGCGCGCCTCGATGAAAATCCATGTCGCCGCGATGGTCGAGTTCTGGAACGCCGGGGTGCCGACGCTGGATTACGGCAACAACATCCGGCAGGTCGCTCTCGAGGAGGGGCTGGAAAACGCCTTCGCCTTCCCCGGTTTCGTGCCTGCCTACATCCGCCCGCTCTTTTGTCGCGGCATCGGCCCGTTCCGTTGGTGTGCCCTGTCAGGCGACCCCGAGGACATCTACAAGACCGATGCGAAGATGAAAGAGCTTTTCCCCGACAACGCCCATCTGCACAACTGGCTGGACATGGCGCGCGACCGGATCGCCTTTCAGGGCCTTCCCGCGCGGATCTGCTGGATCGGTCTGGGCGATCGTCATCGCGCGGGGCTGGCCTTCAACGAGATGGTCGCCTCGGGCGAACTGAAGGCCCCCGTCGTCATCGGGCGCGACCATCTGGACAGTGGCTCTGTCGCCTCGCCCAACCGCGAGACCGAGGCCATGAAGGATGGCTCGGACGCGGTATCGGACTGGCCGCTGCTGAATGCCCTGGTCAACACCGCATCAGGAGCGACCTGGGTCAGTATCCACCACGGCGGTGGCGTCGGCATGGGGTTCAGCCAGCATTCCGGCGTGGTGATCTGTGCCGACGGCACCCCCGAGGCGGCAAGGCGACTTGAGCGCGTCCTCTGGAACGATCCCGCAAGCGGTGTCTGGCGCCACGCCGACGCAGGCTATGAAAGCGCGCGCGATTGTGCCCGCGAGAACGGGTTGCGCCTGCCGCGTATTCTCGGCTGACCATTCCCGTTCCCGACGTGTCGTACGCGCTGGTGACTTCCCCCGGTCAGCGGTGTGCCACTGCCGCATCGGAACGCGCGAATAGCGACCACATGGTGGCCGATCGTGCACCGCTGCGGCAGTATGCCAAAAGCGGGCCTTTCAGGTCCCTGACGGCATCGCCGAAAGCCGCGACATCCGCGTCTTCCACCGCCCCCGGACGGACAGGCACATAACGCGCGTCCAGCCCGGCGGCTTTCGCGGCCGCCGCGATCTCATCGAAGGCCGGTTGATCGCTCCCTTCCCCATCGGGCCGGTTGCAGATGATAGCGCCAAAGCCGGCCCGCTTGATCTCGGGCATGTCCCCTGCGGTGATCTGCGGGCTGACGGTGATGGTCTCGTTTATCTTTTTCAGTTCCATGTGTTTCTCCTCGGCGCGGGCTTCACAGGCCGTTGACCGGCACCTTGAGCATCGGACGTCCCTTGTCGTCGGTCGGCACTTCGCCTGCGCGCATGTTCACCTGAAGCGACGGGATGATGAGCTTGGGCATGGCCAGCGTCGCGTCGCGTTCGGTGCGGAACTTGACGAAGTCTTCCTTTGTCTTGCCGCTGCCGACGTGGATGTTGTGGGCCTTCTCGTCACCTACCGTTGTCTCCCACTGGATGTCGCGTCCGTTCGGTCCGTAATCGTGGCACATGAAAAGGCGCATCTCGTCGGGCAGTGTCAGCACTTTCTGGATGCTGTCGTAAAGCGTCGCGGCATCACCGCCGGGGAAATCCGCGCGCGCGGAACCGCCATCCGGCATGAAGAGCGTGTCACCCACAAAGGCCGCGTCACCCACGACATGCACCATACACGCCGGCGTGTGGCCCGGCGTATACATCGTGAACGCCTGCATGTTGCCGATCTGGTAGGTGTCGCCATCCTCGAACAGACGGTCGAATTGCGAACCGTCGCGCTGGAATTCGGTCCCTTCGTTGAAGACCTTTCCGAAGGTGTCCTGCACCACCATGATCTTTGCGCCGATACCGATCTTGCCGCCCAGCTTCTGCTGGATATAAGGCGCCGCGCTGAGGTGATCGGCGTGGACATGGGTCTCGATGATCCACTCCAGCTTGAGGCCCTGGGTCTCGATCTCGCGGATCAGCGCGTCGGCATGGTCATAGGTGATCCGGCCGGCGGCATAGTCGATATCCATCACGCTATCGACGATGGCGCAGGACGGAGACGTCGGATCCTTGACGATATAGCTGATCGTGTTGGTGGCCTCGTCGAAGAAGGCCTGCACCTGCGGTTTCAGGTTCATGTTGACGGGATAGTCGGTCATTTGTTTTCTCCTGTGCTGCGTGACGCGCTCGAGGCGCGCCGCGCAGCGGTGTTCGATTGGATGAATTCGGCAGGGAATAACCCGCCACGAGAACCGCGATGAAGGCGAAAACCGCCCAGCGGCCGGTTCCCGGTGCCGGCAGGGCCCCGCCCGGACAAAAGCCGGCGAGCCCCGGCCGTTGCCGAAGACCCCGGAACCGCCGAAGAGCCTGGCATTGACGAGGATCAGCGACGGGTCCCAGGCCCGATCAGGATGCCGCCGGACAGCGACATTCAGGGGGTGAACGTCGTTTCGATCATCAGCAGTCCCGACACGTCTTGATGCCAACGATGCTGTAAAGCGGGCAATTGCCCACCAAAGCGGTCAGCGCGAACACAGCAGCGACGATCAGCGCGATCCAGAACAGGATGCCCGCGCCCAGCACGTTCGTGCCCAAGGCGAGAACCAGCAAGACCACAGCGACAGCGAGACGCCCGCCACGGTCGAATTTTCCCATATTGATGGTCATGTCAGTCTCCATAAAGAATCAATGACATCTTGATCGCATGAAGACCGCTGAAAGTTCGGTGACCTGATCACCAAACTCCGCGCATTGCGGAAAATAGGCTTTCAGCCGTGCCCGCCCGACGATTTCACAAGCCGTTCGAGCCCTTCCCGCCCGGTCAGACGCACTTCGCCGCGGGCCTGCTCGACCCAGCCGCGCCGCTGAAACTCGGCCAATGTGCGCGAGATCACTTCGCGGGCTGTTCCCAGTTCCGTGCCAAGCACGGCATGGGTCGCATGAACGACGCCCTCTCCGTCGGCCAATTCCAACAGACGCGATGCCAGCCGCACATCCATGCGCTGGAACACGATATCATCGATCAGCGTGAAAAGATCGGTGATCCTGCGCGAATACGCGGTGAAAACGAACTCACGGAAAATCGGGGATCTGCCGACAAGGTCATCAAAGGTCTTGCGGGGGATCGCCACGGCGGTCACATCCGTTTCAGATGTGCCTTCCGCCGAATAGTCCTCGAAGGCCAGCATGCACGCCGTGGTCAGGACACAGCTTTCACCGGCGTGAACGCGGTAGAGAAATATCTCGCGCCCGGTTTCCGACTTTTGCTGCACCTTGACCGTGCCATCAAGCAGCATCCAGAGATTGTCGGCGGTCTGCCCCGGCGCAAAAATCTGTGTCCCGGCGGGAACCGAAACAATCTGGCTTCCCGCCTCGAGCTCGGCCTTGAGGTCCGCCGGCAGACGGCTCAGACCCTTGAACTTGTTGATCCACGTTTCGTCCATATCCATCTACCCTTCAAAGCCGTCCCTTGGCATGTCGCGGCAACCGATCGCGCCACAGGCTGCATGTTTCGCAACCGTCCTAGGGATCTAACCTGTCGGTTCGTGTTTTTTAAGAGGTTGAACCGTTCCCATATCCCCGGGCGGTCACCGCGCAAGAGACAGGTGTCCGGATGGTTGTCGCACAAGGCGACAATCCGCGTGGATCAGGCACGATTGCGCAGGCGCGCGAAAGGACAATCAGAAATCCGCCTCGCCCTTGGTGCGTCTGGTGCCGAGCAGCGACTCCAGCGTGTAGACGAGGATCGCCATTCCGACGGCGCCCGCCACGGCGATGCCCAGAAAGACGATCAGGTCGACAGGGCCGCCCAGATCGGAAACCGAAGACCTTGTCATCACCATCACGAACCAGACAGCCAGGATCGCGCCAACCGGCATCGATAGCTGCGCGATGAAGAACTTCTTCCAGCTTACGGCGCGGTCACGGAACAGGACGTACAGGTAGGCCAGTGTCACCAGCACGGCCGCCGCCACCATGGTCCAGAAAAGCGCCTGTCCGAATATCTCTTCGAAGACGGCGATCAGGGTTTCGAATGTCAGCTCTTCCATGTCTTTTCCTCCTCAGGCGCGGCCACGCAGCATGGCGTTGTATGTGGGTTTGAGTGCGACTTCCTTCATCAGCCAGCTGATCCAGAGCTCTTCCAGCGGGGCGATCATGCCCGGAAAGGACGGGACGAGGTTGTTGTCGTAGTCGAACTCAACCAGCATCGCGCTGCCGATACGGGTAATCAGCGGGCACGAGGTGTAACCGTTGTAGGTTGCCGTTCCCTCGCGACCCTCGATCCCGGCGACAAGCTGGTCTTCGACGACGGGCACCTGCCACTTGACCGAAGCCGCGGTCTTGCCCTTGGGTACACCTGCCACGTCGCCCAGCGCGAATATCTCGGGATAGCGCAGATGGCGCAGGGTTTTCATGTCGCATTCGACCCATCCCTGATCCGTCCAGCGGTCCGCCCAGGCAAGACCGGACTGTACCACGAAATCCGGCGCACGCTGCGGCGGAATGACGTGGATGTAATCGTAATCGACCACCTCCGGCCCCGTCTCGGTGGCGAAGGTCGCCCGCTTGGCACCGGCATCGATGGCCGTCAGAGTGCGGTTCATCATGGTGTCGACGCCGCGATCCTCGAACAGCATACGGACCTTTTCCGCGACGATCGGCACGCCGAATAGCGCACCCTGCGGGGCCGCATAGACCATATTGACCTTGCCCGAATTTCCGGCCCGCCGCGCGATATCGTCGATCAGGAAAGTGTGCTTGAGCGGTGCACCGGCGCATTTCATCTCGGTCGCGGGGCGCGTGAACAGGCCCGTGCCACCTTCCTCGGTGAACCGGCTGGCTGCGGCCCAGGTCCTCGCCGCATACTCCGGCCCGGCGTAAAGCGCGCCGATCCCGTTTTCGCCGACCATATCGAGGCTGAAGCCATCGATGGCGTCATGATCGAGCACCAACCCCGGCGCAACGACCAGCCAGTCGTAGCCGAGGGTTTCCCCGCCGTCCGTCGAAACGGTCTTCGCTTCGGGATCCACTGCCGACACCCTGTCGGCCATGAATGTAACCCCGTCCGGCAGCCACTCGCCATTTTCGGACACGACGTAACCGGGCGGCTTCAACCCCGCTGCGACAAGCGTCAGACCCGGCTGGTAGATATGATTTGGCCGGGGGTCGATCATCGTGATCTGGGCCCCGTCAAGGCGCCGCACCAGCCTGTTGGCCAATGCCATGCCACCCGCGCCTGCGCCGATGATGACGATCTTCGCGGACGTCTGGATGGTTTGCGCCTGTGAAGGTGCGGCCCCCGACATCAGGCTTGCGGCTGTTCCACCGGCAAGCGCAGCGGTCAGAAATTTTCTTCTATCCATGATTTCCTCCTTGGGTCGGGATGCACGCCCCGGCGACACAATCTTTCAAGGCAACGACCTCCCTCTTCACGCGGGCGCTCCGGTTGGGCCGACAAGGGCCGAGTGGGGCCACCGCAACTCTGCTGGGAACGGTATACACCGGTAGACCGAAGGTGTTTGGTGACAAGATCACCAACAGGGGGCCAAAACTGAAAAACCCCATCCCGGCAGAGGTGCTTGGCGCGCGGTTTTCGCAGCAACCGCCGACGACCCTAATGCGCCGCCGGTCCTCGCATGCCCACCGCACAGACGGAAAACGTCCCCCGCGCCAGCCGTGCCAGCGCAGCCGGCGCATCCAGACAGATGAGGCCACGGCGCTGCACGATCCATCCTTTCATGGCAAAATCCCTCAATCGTCTGGAAACGACTTCGCGGGCGGTCATGAGATCTGTCGCAATCTGTCCATGGGTCGCGCTGACCTCCCCCGAAAGGGCATGGCTCAAAAGCCAGTCCGCCAGCCGGCAGTCGAGACTGATCGCGTTGCTCGATGACGTTCGCGCAAAGACCGCGGGCAACCGTCTTGCGTGCGTGGCGAACAATGCCTTGCGAAAGGCCATGTCGCGGTGGACCAGAAGGATCAGGCTGGTCGGCGCCAATTCGATCCACTCGCAAGGCGTCGTACAGGTCGCCCGCACCCCGATCCGGTTTCCCGACAGGATGGCCGCTGTCACCGGCATGCAATCCTGACCTGCCACCGCCCGGTATTCGGCCCATGGAACCTGCCGGTCCGCGGTACGGAAACGCACGATCTGTTTGCCTCGGGTAAGGAACACGAAGGCTTGCGGGCGACCCTGCCAGCGAAAGGCGACTGCGCCCTCGTCCGCCGACCTCGGCACACCGCCTGCATCGAGTATGGCTTGCCGCAAATTGTATGTCGGGGGTTCCTGTCGCATGGCCGTCATCTGCGCCTTCACGGCCCGGCGCGATTGCGCCGGACCGTGCCGGATGGGCGCCGTCATTCGGCGGGAACGACGTGACCGTCGATGCGCCGGCCGAAATGGCGCTTGTTGAGAAGGAACACGAGCGCGATCATCGCGACCTGCGCGGCTATCGCCAGAGACGTGAGCGACCAGTAGGCGACGCCGAACTTGGCGACAAGGCCGGCACCGACCAGTCCCTTGTTGATCCAGAAGTGAAGCATCACGCTCAGCGCAACACCCGGACAGACCAGCGCATAAGACCCCGCCGAGTTGCCATCACCCCGCAGAAACGCCTCGGCGTATTTCTGGCGCCTGAGAACCAGCAGACCAAGGGCGATGAAGACCGCCTGGACGGCTAGGATGGTCGTTGTCAGGATCAGGGTGTCGGCCATGCCGGCATGTGCTTCGAACGTGGTATGCAGACCGTGCTCTTGGCGCATGGTCATGATGCCGAGGATGGTCAGGATGGGCACGACGATCATCAATGTCGGCGCGCTTTCCTTCGCCGTCCCATGCTGCAACATAGAGCCGAGCGCGACAATCGCCGCGACCAGCGCGTAAAGACCCGCAATTGCCCCCAGCATGATCGACAGAACCAGCGACACACCGACGGTGACCGGAACGGTGCTCAGGGCCGCGGGCGCTGCCATGCCGACCGCTGTCATCGACAAGGCGAAGGCGGGCAGAAGCTGCGCGAACGAATTGTTGGCGGTGACATCGAACACGCCGCCATCGCTCAGAACGCGGCCGAGGAAAAATCCGATACGCCGAAACGCAAGGTAGCCGATCAGTGCGAAGGCGATCATGGCCATCGGAAACAGGTATTCCACCACGTTCCAGAGACCGGGTACGAAGACCAGGCCGACGATGAAACCCGCATTGACCGTCATGGCCAGCGCCAGCGGCATCGCCAGAAGCTGTGTCTCGCCGTTGGAATTGACAAGCTTGCTGTAGCTTTCGGTCTTTCTGTATTCGGCCAGCCGTCCAAGGTTCCAGATCAACAGCTTGATATTGAGGAACGCGAACCCCGCGATGCCGGTCACGGCGACGACGATCGCTGCCTGCATGGCAAGCCCGCCGTTCGCAAAGGCCGCGAATATATCCTCGAAAACCGGTACCGGCTGGCCCGGATGCGGTACCCAGAACATCAGGAACATGAAAAAAGTCACCGCAAGGCCGCCAGCCCCCAGAGAGGCGAGAAAATAAAGCGGCGACCAGGTGTCCGCGGGTCGGTGTTGGGAAGTATGCATGGCGAATCTCCGTTATTGCTGGAGATTGCATGCCACAGCGGGGGCATCCCCGAAGGTAACATGGTCACCAAGGCGCCCGAAATTCAGCCTTCGCCACTGCCGAACATCGCAACATCGCACGAAAAAAAGGGCCGCAGGAAGCCCTGCGACCCGATCCCATCAATGCAGGATCACGTCTGGATCACTTGTTGTCCGCGTGTGTATCGGGTGCATCGGCCGCCAGGGTCGACTTTTGCGCGTTTTCGTCATGCAACCGCTCTTCGGTCTTGCGCTTGGACATGAAGCCCGCGACGACGACCACCAGCAAGGTGCCGATGGCAAGAATGGCGATAAGTGGAAAACCGTCCATGATATTTCCTTTCGACTAAATGGATTTCAGCAAGCCCCGAAGGCTGCTGGCGTCAGTCGGGTAACGTGCCGGCATCCGTTGCGTTCCCCCATACCGGCCGATCCGTGCATCGGACTGATCGAAAACCCATTTGTGACAATGCCTTGACGAGGAATGGGCGTTTTGTCGCATACGCGCGCAAGCGCCCGCGAACCACCTATTGGTTAACCGCTGCGAAGCTCCGCCCGGGAACCCGCCCGAAGGTATCGCCCACTTGCCGGGGAACTGCATGTGATTGTCGTTTCGAGGTCATGCCACAGGACGTTCCAGTAAATTTTCGCGGCGCATGGAACCATCGGGCCCAAAGATGGTTTCAGGGAAACTGCAGAGGAGCAATTCACATTGATGACCAAGGATAGCTGTCCGCCGGACAGTATCGCTTCCGAACTGCCCTTTCTGCGCCGCTATGGTCGCGCATTGACGGGCGGGCAGGACAGTGGCGACCGCTATGCGCTTGCGGCATTCGAAACCATCCTGGCTGAACCCGACCGGATCGCCACCGACCCGACCACCAGGTTGGGCCTTTTTCGCGTCTTCCACGATCTATGGTCGTCCGCCGATGAACGCGTCTCCGGCCTGCCCCGTCAGGACGATCTTCTCGAGGCCCGCGTGCAATGGCGGCTCGGCACGGCGGGCGCCAACACGCGCGAGGCATTGCTCTTGAACACCATCGAAGGATTTTCGACGATCGAGATCGCCCATATCCTCGGCAGCGATACCGAAACGGCCGCCGGGCTCGTGACACGTGCAATCGCCGACATGGGCGATGCGATCCCGGGCAATGTCCTGATCATCGAGGATGAGGCGGTCGTTGCGATGGATCTCAGGGACATTACCACCGAAATGGGCCATACCGTGACCGGCATCGCGCGCACGCGCGAAGAAGCGATCGCCAAGGGCAAGGCCGACGCCCCCGATCTGATCCTTGCCGACATTCAGCTGGCCGACAGATCATCCGGAATAGATGCGGTCAACGCTTTGCTCTACGAGGTCGGCGACCGGCCCGTGATCTTCATTACGGCCTTTCCCGAACAGCTCCTGAGCGGTGAAGGCCCCGAGCCCGCGTTTCTGATCGGCAAGCCCTTTTCGGAAAACCAGGTCCGTGCCGCGATTTCGCAGGCCCTTTTCTTTGCCACCACGCAGATGGTCGATGTTGTCGATTGACGGACCAGCACTGGCGGTGGCAAGGGCACTGTCCCCGCGTCGCAGCGGGAGGCCAGCCTGACGATTTGACATTTTTGTCCGAACGTCAGGAACAATGCGGGCGGCGCGGTGTTGATGGTGCAGAAGCAAGACATCATCCTCACCGGGTCTTTCCCCCTCGCTCCCGCACTCCCTCCCGGTGGGGATGGTTTTCCACCTTTGGACATTCGACGTGCAGCCTGGCGTAACAGCGCCTTGGACCGACACCATCCTTTTGTCAGCACACCGCAGTTTTCGGTGACCGCGACGGTTCCGTACCGGCCTCTGTCCGCGTCAGGGAAACCGCCTGCCCCGTCCGGGCACTTTCCTGAGCCGCCAGCCCGATCTCGACCGCACGCGCACCGTCCGCCAGCGTCACCTCGACAGCGCCCTGTCCGCGCACCGCCGCATTGAAGCGCGCATGCTGGTAATAGGTCGATCCGTTGTGATCGCCCGCCGCCAGCAACGTCTTGTCGACGGGTATCTCCGATACGTATGGCCCCTTTGGCGCCCGGGGCGAAATGACCAGTTGGGGCACGGGCGGATCACCCAGCAGCGCCGGCCAGAACCGCCCCGGCCCCGGCACCAGCGCCTCGATCTTGCCTTTCGGGCCGACCGCGCTGATCTCTTCCTGCCATTTGGATCCTTCCGCGAACATGCAAAGCTCCAGCATCGCCCTTGCCCCGCCGGCAAAATCGAGGATGACATAACCGTTGTCCCAGATATCGGGCACTTCGTCGTTGTAGCGCTCGTCGAGGTGGTTCATCGCCTGACCGGCACTGGCCATGACGCGCACCGGTTCGTCCTTGAGGATCAGACGCATCAGGTCGAAGAAGTGGCAGCACTTCTCGACCAGCGTGCCGCCGGTCTTCGCGTTGAAGCGGTTCCAATCGCCGATCTTGGGCAGAAACGGAAACCGGTGCTCCCTGATCGTCAGCATGGCGATACCGCCCGTGACCTTCTCGGCCTGATCGATCAGCGCGGCGACGGGGGGCATGTAACGGTACTCCATCGCCACCCAGACCGGATGGGGATAGTCGCGGAACAGCGCATCGAGCACGGGCTTGTCTTCGGGCCTTGTGTAAAGCGGTTTCTCGCACAGGATGGGCATCGGCCGCGTCGCCACGATTTTCTGCAATTGCGCGACATGCAGATAGTTGGGGCTGACGATGACGACCGCATCCAGATCGGGATGGGCCAGCAGATCATCGACCGAACCCGCGACATGCGCATCCTGCGCCAGCGTCGCGGCGGCCTGCGCCAGTTCTGTCACCGGATCATAGACAACCGATACCCGGCCCTGCGGCAGCAGATTGATGTTCTGGATGTGCTCGCGGCCCATCATGCCGCATCCGATCACCCCGTAGTTCACCTTTTCCAAAAGATTACCCTTTTCCCATGCGTGAGATGTAACTGGCGCGGCCGGTATCGAACCACGTTCGCGAAAACTCGGCCGCCTCCTTGCTGGCTGTGCGGCTGATGCGGGCGATATGGCCCGTGGTCGTGCCTGCCGGCAGATGAAAGGCGGGCGGCGTCCAACCGGGCAGGACATCGATCCCGATCCGGTCCTCGACCGCCGCGATCACCAAACCCAGTTCATGCCGGTAGAAATGGTAAAGCGAATCCGTCAGATCCCCTACCGCGACGCCCTCGCGCCAGCTTGCGTCCAGCCAGATTTCCTCGAGCGCCACCAGCTCCGCGCCCAGATAGCGCAACCGCCGGATCCGGTGCGCTTCGGCATGCCCGCCAAGTGCCGCGAAAGCGCGCGGCTTGGGCAAGCGGTCGACCGCCAGCACCTTGGCGCGCGGCAAACCCCCGCCCTGCAACAGTTCCAGCCGGAAGAAGGCATAGACACTCTCGACCGCGGGCCGGTGCCGGACGTAGTTGCCCGACCCCTGGATACGCTCCAGCATGCCCTTGGCCGCCACATCCGCCAGCGCCTTGCGCAGGGTGCCCACGGCCACGCCCAGGTCGTCTGCCATATCCCGCTCGGGTGGCAGGCGTACGCCATCGGCCAGCCGGCCGGCCGCGATTTCCCGGATCAGCATCTCGCTCAGCTGGATGAATTTCGGCAGTTCCGAGGTCTGCGCCAATGCGTCCCTCCCCGAACCGCACGACTCAAATTGATGCAGTATTGATACATACCAAGCCAAATGCTACGCAAGTCTAAACAACGATCTCGGGGGAGGAGAATCAATGTCAGTCGTGCCCGTCACCAGCGCCGATCTGGACGCCGCCGAGGTATCGTGGTTCTCGGCGCTGTGTTCGGACGACTACCGGTTCCTCGGTGTGCCCGAAGGTGATCTGCGCTCGTCATGGGAACATTGCCGCGATATCGCGCTGACGGCAGAACGGCAGGGCTTTCGCAACATCCTCGCACCATCGTCCTACCAGGTCGGCCAGGACACGCTGTCGTTCGTCGCCGGCATGGCGCCGCTGACGGAAAAGATCAATTTCCTCGCGGCCATTCGCTGCGGCGAGGTGCAGCCGATCATGCTGGCGCGCACCATCGCGACGCTCGATCACATGCTCAAGGGCCGGCTGACGCTCAACGTGATCAGTTCCGACTTCCCCGGCGAGGTCGCCGAAAGCGCCTACCGCTACAAGCGCAGCCACGAGGTGGTCGAGATCCTGCGCAAATGCTGGACCCAGGACGAGGTCAGCTATGACGGAGATATCTACCAGATATCCAAGCTCACCACCGACCCCGCCAAACCCTATCAGCAAAACGGTGGCCCGCTGCTCTACTTCGGCGGCTATTCTCCTGCGGCACTGGAGCTTTGCGGCGCGCAATGCGATGTCTACCTGATGTGGCCGGAAACGACCGACATGCTGGAACAACGCATGAAGGATGTGCACGAACGCGCCGCCGCCCACGGACGCACGCTGGATTACGGCCTGCGGGTTCACATGATCGTCCGCGACACCGAGGCCGAGGCCAAGGAATACGCCGATCATATCGCTTCCAAACTGGATGATGAGTACGGCAAGCTGATCCGCGACCGGGCCCACGACAGCATCAGTCTCGGCGTATCCCACCAGGCCCGCGCACGGGAACTGGCCGACAAATTCGGCTATACCGAACCCGGCCTCTGGACGGGCGTCGGCCGCGCCCGCTCGGGCTGTGGTGCGGCCCTTGTCGGCTCGACCGACCAGATCCTCAGCAAGATCGAGGATTACAAGAAAATGGGCATCCGCGCCTTCATCTTCTCCGGCTACCCGCACATCGACGAAGCCGAACACTTCGGTGCGCGCGTGATGCCGGACCTGAAAACCTGCTCGCTGCCCCATGAATACGGGCGTGTGCCACACGAGACACCCGCAACACCCCTCGGAAACGGAGTCCGCCGCTAATGGAACGCATCACCATCACCGACGACCTCTCATTCAGCCGCATCGTCTATGGCATGTGGCGTCTGAGCGACGACACCGACACGTCGCCCGCCCATGTGCAGGCCAAGATCGAGGCCTGTCTGGAACAGGGGATCACCACGATGGATCAGGCCGACATCTACGGCGGCTACGAGGCGGAAGAAGTCCTTGGCAACGCCCTGCGCGCCGCCCCTGCCCTCAAGGACCGGATCGAGATCGTCACGAAATGCGACATCGTCGCCCCCGCGGGCCGCTATGCCGATGCGCGTGTGAAACACTACGACACCAGCCATGCCCATATCATCGCCTCCGTGGATCATTCGCTGCGGCTGATGGGGGTCGACAGGATCGATACGCTGCTGATCCACCGCCCCGACCCGATGATGGACCACCGCGAAACCGGCGCCGCGCTCGACGGGCTGGTGGCCGGGGGCAAGGTCCGCTCGGTGGGTGTGTCCAACTTCAAGCTGCACGACTGGACGCTGCTGCAATCGGCGATGAAGACGCCACTGGTCACCAACCAGATCGAATTGTCGCTGACAGCCCACGAAGGTTTCACCAACGGCGACGTGGCCTACCTGCAGGAACGCGGTGTGCCGATCATGGCATGGTCGCCACTGGGCGGCGGCGGCCTGATGACCGGCAGCGGCGCGGTTCAGGACGCCATGGCAGAGATCGCCCGGGCCCATGACGTCGACGCCGCCGCGGTGGCCGTGGCGTGGCTGCTGGCGCATCCGGCGAAAATCATTCCCGTGATGGGCACGAATACGCTTGACCGCATCAAGACACTTGCCGACGCTGCAAAGGTGAAAATGGACCGGCAGACATGGTTCGCACTTTATACCGCCGCACTCGGGCACGAGGTTCCCTGATGGACGCAAGGTCAATCGCCGCCTTCGATCCCAGTCACGACAGCGACAGCTTCCGCGCGGCCCTCGGCACATTCGTGACCGGTGTCACTGTGGTGACGACCGACAGTCCCGAAGGCCCCTTCGCCATCGTCGCCAACAGCTTTTCCAGCGTCTCGCTGGACCCGCCGCTGGTGCTGTGGTCACCGGCCAAGGCCTCGCGCCGGTTCGAACACTTCGCCGGGGCCCGCCGCTTTGCGATCAATGTGCTGGGGGCCGACCAGCGCGACGTCTGCACCGCCATCGCCAGATCGAAAACCGCGATCCGCGACGTGCCCACGCATGCCTCGCACTGCGGCATGCCGCTGATCGACGGGGCGCTCGCCACTTTCGAATGCAATCTCGATGCCACCCACGACGCGGGCGATCACGTCATCATCGTGGGGCGGGTCACAAGGGCACACCACGGGGAGGGAGACCCGCTGGTGTTCCATGGCGGAAAATACGGAGAGTTCCACCCGAGCTGATCTTCATCTTGGCTGAAAACTCTGGGGGAGGCGCCGCAAGGCGCCGGGGTACCATCATTGGTCCGAAAGACAATGACGGTCCCCGAAAACAAAGGGCGCAAGCCCGCACATAAACAGGGGAGGAGCCGATGTCGGTCCTGTTTGGTCTTTTATTTGAAAGCGACCTTGGTCGCTTTCAGCGGTCTGAGTAAGCGGAGGATTTTCGTTGAAACAGGCTTTATATACGGCAACAGTCATTTCTCTTTATGGGATCTTGTTCACTTTATTTTCGGGGTTTTTCGGGCTTTCCGAATGGCTAATGCAGCTCCCGATTTGGCTGCCAGAAAATCTTGCAAGTTACTTGGCGGTAGGAATGGCGCTACTGTTCTTGGCGAGCTTGAACTTTGCTAACAATGCTCACGCACAAATAAATTCAAACATCCTGAGCATCGGCAGGGCCATCGCGATCGCGGCTCTCGCGATCATGGTGTCGCTGATCCTCGGGCAGGTCTTCTTCCGCTACGTCCTCAACGACGCACCCAACTGGACCGAGGAAGGCGCGCGGTTCGGGATGCTCTGGATGACCGGGCTGATGGCGCCGCTGGCCTACCGGATGGGCGGCTTCGTGTCGATCGACATGCTGGAACGCGCCCTGCCGCGCACCGTCTCGGCCATCCTGACACTGGTACTCATGGGCATCATCCTCTGGGTGCTGGTGATCGCCTGGGACCGCGGCCTCAACAACCATGTCGATACCATCTCGGGGCGCGGATGTTCGTCCTCGCTGCGCTGGCCCTTCGGGATCGAGATCGGCAAATGCGGCAACCGGTTCCAGAACAACTATCAATACGCCTCGCTCTGGGTCGGGGTGAACCTGCTGATCCTCGTCAACATCGAACTGATGATCCGGCAGGTCATCAAGCTTCTGGGCCACGGTGACCGGCTGACGAAGCTGAGCGAGACCGAATTGCAGGGGGCCGAGTGATGCTGCTGTGGTTCCTGCCCCTTTTCCTGCTGCTGATCATGATCGGCCTGCCGGTGGTCTTCGCGCTTCTGGCCTCGCCCTTCGCCCTCATCATGTACGAGGGCGATGCACGCAACGTGGTCGCGGGCCTCTACCGCAACCTTTACAACGGGATGGACAGCTTTCCGCTGATGGCGCTGCCGTTCTTCATGCTCGCGGGCGAAATCATGAACCGCGGCGGCATCACGTTGCGGCTGGTCGAATTCAGCCAGGCCTTCATGGGTCACCTGCGGGGCGGGCTTGCGCATGTGAACATCCTGTCGTCGATCCTGTTCGCGGGCCTTTCGGGGTCGGCCGTCGCCGATACATCGGCGCTCGGCTCCACCCTGATTCCCGCGATGGAGAAAAACGGGTATTCCCGCCGCTTCGCCGCCGCGATCACCGCCGCCTCGTCGGTGATCGGCCCGATCATCCCGCCATCGGGGATCATGATCATCTATGCCTATGTCATGGGCGAAAGCGTCGCGGCCCTGTTTCTGGCGGGTATCGTGCCGGGCGTGCTGGTCGGCGTGGGCCTGATGGTCATGGTGCGCCTGCTGGCGGATCGCTACAATCTGCCCAAAGCGGAACGGATCGTCAGCCGCGACCAGCAGATCTCCGACGTCGAATACTGGGTCAGCTTCGCGCTGATCCGGATCAACCTTGGCGCTTTGCTTCTGGCGATCTACACGGGGTTGTCGGGACTGGTCGGCCTGTCGTTCGAAAACGAGGCTGGCGACACCGTGCACCGTCTGAACCTCTGGGTCGTTTTCGCGATCATGCTCGCCATCTCGCATATCCTGCTGATGGGCTACCGCAAGCGGGTCTCTCACGACTTCCGCATGGTCTGCAAGAAGGCCGTCGCGCCCCTGCAGACGCCGATCATCATTCTGGGCGGTATCCTCGTCGGTGTCTTCACCCCGACCGAGGCCTCGGCCGTGGCGGTCTTTTATGCGCTGATCGTCAGCTTCTTCGTACTGCGGTCGATGAAACTGCGCGATCTGCGCGACGTGCTGACCCGCTCGGCGCTCGCCACCTCGGCGGTGCTGTTGCTGGTGGGGGCGGCGGTGGCGTTCAAGACCGTCGTCTCACTGTCATACGCACCGCAGATCCTCAGCGACTATATCCTGTCGCTTTCGGAAAACCCGCTGATGCTTCTGTTCCTGATAAATATCCTGCTGTTCATCGTCGGGATGTTTCTTGATGCAGGCCCCGCGATCATCATTCTCGGCCCGATCCTGGGGCCCATCTTCCTCGATCTCGGCGTGCACCCGGTGCACTTCGCCATCATCATGAGCGTGAACCTGACAGTGGGGCTGGCGACACCGCCCATGGGGCTTGTGTTATTCGTGGCCTCTTCGGTCTCGGGCGAAAAGGTCGAGACCATCGCCCGCGCCATCCTGCCATTCCTCGCGGTGCAGATCGCGGTGATCTTCCTGATCACCTATGTGCCCGCCATTTCGATGACAGTGCCTTACCTGACGGGCTTTCTGGGCTGCGGCCCGGATGTCGGGTTTAGCGCTTGCATAAGCCCCTCGCCGGGCGTCAACTAGCAGCATAACAAAAGGGAGAGAGATATGCTCAAACACCTCACGAAAGTTGCAGCCACAGCGCTTGTGCTGGCCACCCCGATGGCGGCGGCAGCACAGGATTTCACGATCCGCGCCACTGCCAACTCCAACGAAAACGACGAGGACTACGACGGTCTGGTGGTCTTCAAGAACTACGTCGAAGCGGCCTCGAACGGGCGCATCGCGGTCGAGCTCTTCATCGGCACGCAGCTCTGCGCGACGGGGGCGGAATGTCTCGAAGGTGTTTCGGAAGGCTCGATCGACGTCTATATTTCGACCTCGGGCGGTGCGGCCGGCATCTTCCCCTACGTGCAGGTTCTGGACCTGCCGTACCTGATGTCGTCGGACCGCGTGGCCGAGGCCGTCCTGTCGGGCGATTTCGTGCGCACCATGCGTGACAAGGCACTCGAAGACAGCGGCGACACCATCCGCCTGATGACCATCGGCAATACCGGCGGCTGGCGCAACTTTGCCAACACCGAACGCCGCGTGACGGGTCCGGGCGATATGGAAGGCCTGAAGCTGCGGACAGTCGTCGCCGATCTGCCCGTGCAACTGGTCGAGGCGATGGGTGCCTCCGCGACGCCCATCCCGTGGCCCGAGCTCTTCACCTCGCTGCAAACCGGCGTTGTCGAAGGCACCGCCAACGGCATCACCGACATCATGGGCATGAAGTTTCCCGATGCGGGCCTGCAGTATCTGACGCTCGACGGGCATTCCTACATGGGTGCGCTCTGGTGGATGAGCAACGATACCTTCATGGCGCTGCCCGAAGACCTGCGCCGCGTTGTGGTCGACGGTTTCTACCAGTTGCAGCAGGCGACCTTCGCCTCGCCCAAGCGCAAGTCGATCGAAGCCTATGAAGCCTTCGTCGAAGGTGGCGGCGACATCTACGTGCCGACACCCGAAGAAAAGGCAGCCTTCGCCGAAGCCGCCGCACCCGTCTATGACTGGTTCCGTGAAAACGTCGATGGCGGTTCGGAAATGCTCGACGCATTGCAGACCGCCGTAGCCGAGGTCGAAGAAGACCTCGCGGCAGACTACGGTGCCGATCTGAACTGATCCGGCCAAACGGCAACGATCAAGGGCCGCCCCCGACCGGGCGGCCCTTTTCATTGGCCACTCAGCGCTGCGCCAAAAGCCCGTCCCGCACCATGAAGGTCAGCGCCGCAACGACATCTTCGGCAAGCTGCCCGGGTGCCACATCGGGGAAGACCCCGCCCAGGACGGCGATGATCGTGTCGCCGTCCAGAGGCTCTTCCAACAGCCTCCAGATCATCATCGACACCGGGTTGAGCCGGTGGATCGCGAGGCCGGTTTCACTCGCAAGGTAGATCGCGTTGTCGGTCTCGACCTGAGTATGGCCGGGGATCTTCGCGAATGTCCGCTGCGGATCGGCAGTCTCGCGCGATCTCTGCGCCCTCATGGCCAGCGGCGCCGGACGCGTGGGCATCTCAGCCCCCTTCGCCGTGATCCGCGCGGCCGGCGCGTCTTTCAACAAAGGCGATGTGGCCAACAGATCGGCAGCCTCCGCGACATCATGATAGGTCAGGCGCAGAACCGGCACACTGGTCGCCATCGCCTCGGTGACGGCAAGAATGGCGCCTGCATGCACGTGGCGCCCGAAATTCTGCCGGACGACAGCCCCCAGCGCCTCGTCAGCCGAAACGGGGGCAAGGCGCGCCGGTGTCGCCGCGTCCATGTCGCGGTCCAGCAGAACCACCCCACCGACCGGCATCTCGGTGCCCGAAAGCGGCAGATCCACCTCGGTCAGATAACCGTATTGCCTGTTGTGGACCGTGATCCGGTCCATGATCCACGCTGCATGCGCGGGCGCGAGGGTTTCCGGCAATGGCAGGCGCAGGCGCGGTGCAATACCGTTGGCCACGCCGGAAATGATCCGGGTGCGCGGATCGACCGCCAGCGGGACGAAATCGTCGGTAAAAACCGCATGCCCGCGCTGCGCGAGCGTGGCCGTCAGCAGGCTCTTGCCCGCACGGCGCTGGTTGGGAAACACGATCAGTCGCCCGCCGAAGGCCACCGCTGCCGCATGCAGGCAAAGCAGCTCGGGACGACTGCGCAACCGTTCCCACGACATCTCGACGATGAGATCGCAGATCGCGTTGACGGGGTCATGCAGAACATCCGGGCGTGCAGCCTTCGGCGCGACCAACCGCCATTGACCCGCCTTCCCTGTCGGCCCGACGGTGGCGAATGGCGTCCCGGCCTTAGGCGCAGGCTCATGCGGCCAATGCGCGAAGACGGGTGCCATCAGCGCAATGACATCCTCCGGCGACACCACCCTGAGAGGGGCGTTCAATCCTGCGAACTGGCGGTCTTCTGTCTGCATCGTCTCATCTAAAAGCGGCCCCGTTGCAGGGGCCGCTTCAAAGGGTCTCGCGGACCGGACTTTGTCAAGCGGTCGCACGCGCCCGCAGGGTTACTGGGGAACCCGGCAGACATTGTCCTCTGCGTTGAATGTGCCGCCGATCTCTTCGCAGCCGCTCGCGCCCGATACGGTGCTTGGCAGGCTGGGCCGCGTCGGTGCGGAAGCGACGCTTGGCTCGGTCGGACCGGTGGGTTCGCTTGGCTCGCTTGGCTCGCTTGGCTCACTTGGCTCGCTCGGCTCACTTGGCTCGCTGGGATCCGTCGGCGCGCTGGCTTCCGACGCGGCAGAGCCTTCCTGCGCATGCGCCATCGACATCGTCGTGAACCCCGGTGCTGCATATGCGACCGCGGCGATGCCACCAAGACGCGCAAGCAGCTTGCGGCGCGAGAGATCGTTTTCTGTATCGGACATTCGTTTTCCTTTCAGTTGTGTGTGCCCACCCTTTGCGACCCGGACATGCCGTCCCGACCGTCTGACACCCAACAGAACGGAAAATGCAGACAAAACAATGGCAATAAGGTTTATCCCCCCAGAATAAACCTCAGTTATACGTCCGCTGAAGCAATCGGATACCGGCAATTGCGCCTCGCGCAGATGTCACGCCCAAAGTTATCCGACCGCGACGACCTTCGGGACTCCGCCAAGGTCGCATCAACCCTCTTGGGTCAACGCGTCACGGCGTGTCATCACGACAATGGGCATCATAATGACGAACTCTGCGGAAAGATCCGCAGGCGTTGGTTCAACGGCGGTCACCTTCGGGTCACTACCGGAAAGGATACATCCACGCCTTGTAGTCACCCAACAGCGCTTCGGCCCGCTGGCGTTCCTCTGCCGTCAGCCGCGGTGTGATCTCTTCCAGCGAGATCAGCGCATCCGGGTCGCCGCCTATTGCCGAAAGCGCGTACCACAGATACGCTCTGACCAGGTCGGGCGCCGGGATACCGCGGCCGACCTCATAGTACCAGCCAAGACCGGACTGCGCGCCAGGATGCCCTTTCAACGACGCTCTGAGATACCAGTCGAACGCCCGTTCGTCACTTTGGGGCACCCCGAGTCCAAGCGCATACATCACGCCGATCCATTCCTCGGCCTCGGCATTGCCGGACCGGGCGTAGATCTCGAAAAGCGCGCGCGCCTCCTCGAATTCCCCCGCCTCCATCAGATCGCGCGCCGTCTCCATGTCGGCCTGCGCCGGCGCGGCAAGACCGGCCAGAAAGATGAAAGCGAATGTCCCGCGTCTGGACAGCTGCCAGACACGAGCCATACGCCTGCCATACGCTTTGCATACACTTTTCATACCGCGATCCTCGCATTTTTTCTCGGGGCGGATCTTGCCTCTGCGCAAGGCATTTCGCCGGATGATTACATCCAGACCGATCCTGATCAAGCCCGGCTCGGTCAACTTCTGTTTTATGATAAGATACTGTCAGGAAACAGAAATATCTCCTGCGGGACTTGTCACCACCACGATCATGCCGGCACCGACGGGCTGTCGCTGGGGATCGGTGAAGGCGGCGTCGGTGTGGGCCCGGAACGCACGCCCGGTACCGGCCCCGACAGGATCCGCAAACGCATCCCCCGCAACGCGCCAGCCCTTTGGAATCTCGGGCATAATTCGATCCGCGTGCTGTTTCACGATGGCCGGCTGACGCGGTCCGAGATCTACGGCAACGGCTTCGACAGCCCAGCCGAGGAATGGCTCCCCGACGGCCTCGACAACCTCGTCGCCGCACAGGCCCTTTTTCCGATGGTCGCCCAATTCGAAATGATGGGAAACCTGGGTGAGAACGATGTCGTGGGCCCCGTGCACAATCGCATCGACCGCGGCTGGCCCATCATCGCCAAGCGCGTGCGCACGATACCCGCCTATGCCGAGATGTTCGTCCAGGCCTTTGATCACATCGAAGAACCCGGCGATGTCACGATCGTCGAAATCGGCAACGCGCTTGGTGCATTCATCATCAGCGAATGGCAATCCTACGACAGCGCGTACGATGCATGGCTGACCGGCACGCCCCTGCCGCAGGACGCCGAGCGGGGCCGTCGCCTCTTCTTCAACGCCCGCTGCGCATCATGTCATGCAGGTCCGCTTTTTACCGACCAGCAGTTCCACGCCCTTGGCCTTCCCAGCTTCGGCCCCGGCCGCACCCGCCGATGGGATCAGATCCCCCGCGACGTCGGCCGCATGGCCGAAACCGATTTGCTGGAAGATGCCTACCGTTTCCGGACGCCGTCGCTGCGCAACGTCGCACTGACAGCGCCTTACGGCCATAACGGGGCCTATCCGACGCTTGCGGGGATGATCCGTCACCATGCCGACCCCGCGACTGCGCGCGGACGCTGGACGACCGATACCGCCGCGCTGCCCGATGTTCCATGGCTGGCCGCCGGAGACTTCGCTGTCCTTCAGGACCGACGCGAGATGAACCGCCAGGCGGCCAGACGGGATATCCGCCCGATGACCCTCTCCGAGGCCGACATCGCCGATCTCGTCGCATTTCTCGAAGCACTGACCGGCGAGACCGCCCACCAACGCCCGTTGGGACGCCCCGAAACAGTGCCCAGCGGGCTACCGGTCGATTGACCCCGAATGCCATTATTGGCCCACAAATATCCCCGCCGGAGGCTCCGGCAATATCAACAAGCGCAACGGGTGGGATCAGATGGGGCGGATCAACACGCCAAGATCGGCGACATTGGTCCCCGTAGCCCCGGTCATCAGAAGATCATGCGCACGTGCCAGTGCGGCATAGCTGTCATTGCGGGCGAGATATGCGTCCGCGTCACCGACGCGCGCAAGCGTGCCGTCATCCACAAGCGCACCTGCCGCATCGGTTGGCCCATCGCGCCCGTCGCTGCCCCCCTGCAGACACACAAAGCGGTTCCAGCCGCGTTCGGCCGCACCCTGCGCGATCCGCAGGCCAAGCTCCTGATTGCGCCCGCCCTTCCCGGTGCCATGCAGGACCACCGTGGTCTCGCCACCCCAGAGTGTGATGCCCGGTCGCGCCTGTTCACAAATGGTGCGGGCGGCTTCGGCGACGTCGCCTGTCACGGGACGGGGCAGGACATGCGCGTGCGGCGCGGCACGTTGCATGGCGGCAAGGCTCATCGCATTCGATCCAATCAGGATGTTATGCGCAGCCGGCGGTGACGACACCTCCCGCACGGTTTCCAGGTGATGGCGCACCGCGTCCGGCACGGTTTGCCAAAGACCCGATGTTTTCAACAGGGCGACAGCCTCTTGCGCCGTTCCGATAGGGGCGACCGTCGGGCCGCTGGCGATCACCGCCAGGTCATCGCCGATGACATCCGAAAGGATCAGGGCGGTCACCGGTGCGGGCGCCGCTTCCCGCACAAGCCCCCCGCCCTTGAGCCGTGAAAGCTGCTGGCGCACAAGGTTCATCGCCCCGATATCAAGCCCCGCCCCCAGCAACGCCGTGCTCACGGCCGCTTTGTCAGCCAGAGTCAAATCGCCGGCCGGTGCAGGCAAAAGCGCCGATCCACCGCCCGAGATCAAAGCCAGGACCGGACCCCGCGCCTGTCGAAGCGCGGCGATCACGGCATCGGCCGCCCGCACCCCGTTTTCATCCGGCACGGGATGTCCCGCAGCGAAAACGGTCGCCCCCTCGAGCGAGCCCGCATTTTCGTAGTTGGTGACGACAATGCACTTTGTGCCTGCAAATTGCGCCAGTGCCGCTTCGGCCATGCGCATCGCGGCCTTCCCCAAGGCGAGAATCAACTCCGGCGGGTCGATCCGGTCGAGGTGGTTTCGGACAGCGATATAGGGATCCGCCGCAGCGACCCCGGCTGCGAAAATCCGCAGCGCCTCGGCCCGCATCTGTGCGGTCATCACAAGCTCCTCACGCAGTGTTGGTGAGTTATGCCATGTGTTTGATCCCGTGTAATCCAGTTTCGAGAGCAAAGCCGCAGCATTTGCGAGGGGCCGCCGCCTCCGTAACGGACCAAGCGGCGGCACACGCTATAGGGTGTTCAGGTCACATGCTTGCGGATGCGGTTGACCATCAGCCAGACAAGCAACAGCACAAGTGGGGTCGCCAGCGCGGTCATGATGGTCCGGCTGAAGCCAAAGCTCTCTTCCAGCGGACCCAGCAGGTAGACGACCAGATTGACCGCGTAATAGCTGATCGCCACGACCGAGAGTCCCTCGACCGTGCGCTGTAGCCGCAACTGCAAGTCGGCGCGTCTGTCCATGCTTTGGAGCAGGTCCTGATTGGATGCCGACCGGTCGACATCGACCCTCGTGCGCAGCAGATCGCCCGCCCGCAGCGCACGTTCGGACATGGCATGCAGTCGCGCCTCGGTGGATTTGACGGTGCGCATCGCCGGATCGAAGCGGCGCATCATGAATTCGCCGAACGTCTGCCGCCCCTCGAAGCGCTCCTCGCGCAGCACCTCGATACGCTGATTGACGATTTTCTCATAGGCACCCGTCGCACCGAACCGGAATGAGGTATGGGCGATCGTATTCTCGATCTCGGCAGAGACCTCCAGAAGCGACTGCAACACATCCGCCGGATCACTATCGTCCGAGCGCATATCCTCGAGCAGCGCCGAGAGCTGTTTGTCGAACGTGGCCATCGTCGCACCAAGGTCACGGGCACGGCTCAGACCGAGCATGGACATCGCCTTGTACGTCTCGATCTCGCAGAGCCGCTGAACGATCCGGCCGATGCGCCGATTGCCTACCCGCGGACGCGCGAAAATCGCAAAGCGCATATGCCCGGCATGATCGATGCGAAAGTCGCCGGCGATCACCAGATCGTCTTCGATCACGCGCGAAATGGCGAGGCTTTCGGGCACGAACCAGTCACGCGCCTTTTTCGCGATCCCGTCGTCACCCTCGGCCACTTCAATCCGAATCAGCGCAGAGGTCACCCGCGTCCCCGGCGCCTTGGCCAGCCAATCCTCGGGGAAAACGCCGAATGTCGCCGCATCGAATGGCCGGTCAGCCACGCCTTCGCCGAAGATCGTGTAGGTGACAAATTCGGTGTGGCTTTCCCATTTCAGCATGTGTTTGCCAAGGGTGCCGAAATAGTGCGTGGCATCCGGCTGGGGGTGCTGGGCGCCGAAACGGTCCAGCAAATCAATGAGATGGGCCCGGTCGGCTGCACGGTCACGACCTGCGGCATTGGATGCCGGCTTGATCGCGAGATAGGCCGCCCGGCTGGGTGCCTCGACGGCCGGAAATGGCCGCGCATGCAGTTCGTTGGCCATGGTATAGCGCAACGGATGGTCGATGATTGGCGGCATAACGCGAGGCCCTCTTGCGCCTGAGACTGTGCCAAAGCTAGCGTCAAAAGCACAAGAGTAAACACAAAATCTGTTTATTTATAATAAGTTACCAGAGCACAATCGTATACCGTGCTCTGGTTAGAGCGTCAGATGACCACAACTGCCAAGGGTGGAAAGCCGTTGAAGCCCACCGAAGAATAGGTCGACGTATAGGCCCCGGTGTTGCGGATCAGGACACGGTCTCCCGATTTCAGGGTCAGTGGCAGCGAAACGGGGCGTTTTTCGTAAAGCACATCGGCACTGTCACAGCTGGGCCCGGCCATGATGCAGGGGCCGTGCTGGTCGCCGTCGCGGGCGGTCTCGAACTGATAGCGGATCGCCTCGCCCTCGGTTTCGGCCAGCCCCGAAAAGCGGCCGATGTCGAGATAGACCCAGCGGTGCAGATCACGTTCGGACTTGCGCGACACCAGCAGCACTTCCGCGACGATCACGCCGGCTTCGGCGACCATGCCACGTCCGGGTTCCGCCATGATGGTGCGCGCCTCTGGAAAGCGCGCTTCGACCATCTCCATGACTTGCGCGGCATAGCTGGTTGGGGCTTCGATCTCTTCACCGTAGAATGCGGGAAACCCGCCGCCGATATTCAGGACCGTCAGGTCATGACCCGCGGCGCGTGCCTCGGCCCAGATATCTGCGAAGACATCGAGGGTCGGCGCCCACATTGCAGCCTGACGTGTTTGCGACCCGACATGGAACGAAAAGCCGACAGGGTTGAGCCCGAGGTTTCTGGCGAGATCCAGCAGTTTGATCGCCATGTCGCGGTCGCAGCCGAACTTGCGCGAAAGCGGCCAATCGGCCTGGCTGACTTCGACGACCAGACGGATGTAAACAGACGCACCGGGCGCGTTCGCGGCGATCTTGACCAGTTCTTCTTCGGCATCGGCGGCAAACAGGCCGATCCCCTGCGCATGGGCCCAGGCGATGTCGCTGGCGCGTTTGATCGTATTGCCGAAAGAGATCTCGCCGGGGGCGGCCCCTTCAGCCAGACACAGGGCGATTTCGCCGCGCGAGGCAGCATCGAAATGCGCGCCGAGGTCGACCAGCCGCGCGATGATCTCGGGCGCGGGATTGGCTTTGACGGCATAGTGGATATCGGCGCGGCCCAATCCGGTCTTCAGCGCCCGATATTGCGCGCTGACACGGTCGATATCGACCACCAGAGTTGGCTGTTCGAAGATCTGCGACGCCACGAAGGCGTCAAGGCGGGATGCAGAGTCGACAGTAGGTTGGCCCTGCTCGGGCACGTAATGCATAGTCATGGGTCATCTCCAGTAGACCCGGCCATTATGGGATTGCCCCATCACAGACCGCTCAGTTCCAAGGGAGACGTTACCGTCGCTACGTAAACACGTGTGCGTTGACTATCACCGGCCAGAGGCGCGTGCGTTGGCGTCCTGCGCGCCACATGCGTCCGATCGGGATTCGATGCAAGAGGAAAATACGCGTCCGCCTTTTTTCATGTCGGCATGGACGTAACCGCATAACTCTGGCTTTGTCGGCGGATGGCCCGCGTGATCCTTTTCAACAAACCTTTCGGTGTGCTGTCGCAGTTTACCGACGTCAAAAGCCCGACACCACGCCCGACGCTTTCGGCATTCATCGACGTGCCTGGCGTCTATCCCGCGGGACGGCTCGACCGGGACAGCGAAGGCCTGCTGGTGCTGACCGATGACGGGAAACTGCAGGCCCGTATCGCCGACCCCAAGAACAAGATGAGCAAGACCTATCTGGTGCAGGTCGAGGGCGCGCCCAGCGAAGCCGACCTTCAGCCGCTGCGTGACGGTGTGATGCTCAAGGACGGGCAGACCCGTCCAGCCAAGGCGCAACTGATCGATCCTCCCGCGCTTTGGGATCGCGACCCGCCCGTGCGCTTCCGCAAATCGGTACCCGACAGCTGGATCGAGATCAGCATCAGCGAGGGCCGCAACCGCCAAGTGCGACGCATGACGGCGCATGTCGGCTTTCCGACGCTGCGCCTGGTGCGCTGGCGCGTGGGCAACTGGACGCTGGACGGCATCCCGACCGGTCGCTTCGTTGTCGCGCATGAATGAAGGGATGGTGCGGTCGGGGGGACTCGAACCCCCACGAGTGTTACCTCACAGCGACCTCAACGCTGCGCGTCTACCAATTCCGCCACGACCGCATGATCTTGGGCAGGGCCGTGTCTAGTGCAGGCCTCGCACCTTGCCAAGAGGCAAAACGCCTTTGTCGAGGATGTAAATAGCGCGGGCCCGGTTGCGACAGCGCCACGCGCCGGGAGCCACGGCCTGACTGCGTGACGGGCTTTAAAAGTGGCGTCGTCTTCCGTATCTGTCGGACATGACCCCGTCGCCCCCTGCCCGTAAGGCATCCGGGCAGAAGCTTGGAAAGACTGCCGCATGGTCGAATGGATCACCACAAGTGGGCTCACCCCTTACGAGGACGCGCTGACCTTTATGGAGACGCGGGTGGCGGGCATCATCGACGGCACGGCGGACGAATGCATCTGGCTGCTCGAACATCCGCCGCTTTACACCGCCGGCACCTCCGCAAAGGCCGCAGACCTCGTCGAACCCGACCGCTTTCCCGTCTATCAGGCCCGGCGCGGCGGCGAATACACCTATCACGGTCCAGGGCAGCGGGTGATCTACGTCATGCTGGACGTGGGCAAACGGGGTCACGACGTGCGACGCTTCGTACAAGACCTCGAGGCCTGGGTGATTGCCGCGCTCGCGACCTTCAACGTCCGCGGCGCCATCCGCGAGGGACGTGTCGGCGTCTGGGTGCCACGCCCCGAACATCCCCCCCGGCCCGGCGAGGCCATCGCGGAGGACAAGATCGCGGCGATCGGGATCCGGCTGCGCAAATGGGTGTCGTTTCACGGGATCTCGATCAATGTCGAACCGGAGCTTTCACATTTCGACGGAATCGTTCCCTGCGGCATCCGCGGACATGGCGTGACGTCTCTTGTCGATCTGGGGCTTCCGGTCACGATGGCTGATCTGGACAGCGCGTTGCATGGGACTTTCGAAGAAGTATTCTCCAGATCAATCGCTTAGAGACCGATCTTGAACTCTTCTATCAGCGAAGCTACCACGGCTTTCAGGGCGTCATTTGCGTCGCCGCCTTCATCGATCGTTGCCTGATACACGGCGCGCTGCTGGTCGGCGCTGGTCCCGTCCGTCAGGATCTGCCGTGCGGCGTTCACCTCGTCGATACAGCCCAGCACTTCGGCATCCTCGATCACCAGCGCTATGATTTCTTCGAGGGCCTGCGAAAACGGAATCAGCGTCTTGCGACCGAAGTCGATCAGTCCCTCGTTCACCCCGTATCTTTGCGCGCGCCAGCGATTCTCGTTGATCATGAAGTTCTGGACGACGCGCCAGCCGAAACCCTCCATCGACTTGCGCCACAGCATCCGTGTCAGGCATTGCGTCAGAGCCGCCAACGTCAGGGTCACCTCCAACCGCGGTGCGACGTCGCAGATGCGCGACTCTATCGTGGGAAACTTGGCTGACGGCCGCAGGTCCCACCAGATTTTCGAGGCATCCTCGATCAGATCGAGATCAAC
>Ga0207419_1000432_pt1 | contig 36585 bp, 31 predicted proteins | sample ElkSloMetagenome_4_FD_184723 | JGI IMG/M metagenome (GOLD analysis project Ga0207419, IMG submission 184723) | Hot spring microbial communities from Elkhorn Slough, Monterey Bay, USA - MD2A (version 2) | ecosystem: Environmental > Aquatic > Marine > Intertidal zone > Estuary: Microbial mat ...
GAGCGTGCCATCGTCGGAGCCGTCGTCGACCACGATCACGCGGTCGACTTGGCCGAGACTGCCCTGGACCACCTCGACAATGGTTTTCGCCTCGTTGCGAGCGGGGATGACGGCCGCGCTTGAGCTCATGCGGAGCGGGTGATTTTCAGCGCCGGCCCGCGTTCCGGGGCCAGCACCACCTCGCCGTCGATCTCACCGGCGATCAGTGCAAGGACGGGCAGAATACGGGCGGCCGGATTGTCGTCGATGCGAGCCTGCAGGGCGGCAGGCAGCGCCGGGTGCCGGCTGGCCTCCCGACAGATGGTCATCTCGAGTTGCGCGATCGAGCCCCGCTGACCCGGAGGAGACATCAGCAGTGCCGCGCAAAAGGCATGGTCACCCGGCCACAGATCCCGCATCGGGCCGGTGGCGTGGTCGTCATAGATCACCACCAGCACCGGCTCGCTGCCCGTGACCGTTCGCGTCATGCCGTCCAGCAATCCGAGCGCGGCACTGTCGCACCAGGCCGACAGGGCGGTGACCTCACCGGTGGCGCCGGCACCGATCGACCAGTAGCCGGAAGCGGCGTTGTGCACGGAATTGTGAAAGCGGGTCGGAGAGAGAAGGTTGGGCGTCTCTGCCAGGGTGCGGCACATGTAGTCGGTGATGTCCAGGTCCCCCATACCGGAGCTGAAGAGGGCCAGCGGCTTGCCCGGCTCGATGCCGGCCATGGAGCAGGCCTGTTCCGCGGCTGGGAAGGTCAGCTTGACGGCGGCTGGCGCGCGGCGGCGCTCGCGCGGTGAAAGCAGGCTGGAGGGTGCCGGCTTCGCCGCCGGATCTAGCGGGAGCCCGCGAAGTACAGACTGGAACTGATGCCAGTCGGGGAGACCGGGTGCGGCCAGGCCGACGCCGAGGATATCGATTTGGCACCTCATGAGCGCGCGAAGATCAAACAGCAGTTGCTACCGCCGAAGCCGAAGGAATTGCTGAGCACGTACTCAACCTGCTCATGGCGGGATTGGGTCAGGATGAAATCGGACCAGGCCTCCTCAGGCTCGTCCAGATTCAGCCCGGCCGGCAGAAATCCATCGGTCAGTGCCAGCAGGCTGAACACCGATTCGACGATGCCCGCGGCACCGAGCGTGTGGCCGGTCCAGCCCTTCGTTGATGCAGCCGGCGGCGGCGCGTCGAAGACTCGGTGGATCGCGTGCGCTTCGACCTGATCGTTCATCGGTGTGGCGGTGCCGTGGCAGTTGATGTAGCCGATATCCGAGGGACCGATGCCAGCGGAGTTCAGGGCCTGGCGCATGGCGGCCATCGCACCCTGACCTTCCGGGTGTGGGGAGGCCATGTGATGGGCGTCGGAGCTCTCCCCCCAGCCGGCCAGCCGGCCCAGAGATTGTTCGGGGTCGGATTCGAGAATGGCAAAGCCGGCACCTTCGCCCAGGCTCAAGCCGTTGCGGCTTCGATCAAAGGGGCGGCAGGGCTGCTCGGACACCAGCTCCAGCGAGTGAAAACCGTAGAGAACCGACTGACACAGGCTATCGACACCGCCGACCACGGCAGCGTCGGCCAGCCCGGCGTTGATCAGGCGAGCGGCGGCGGCGAATACCTTGGCGCTGGATGAGCAGGCCGTGGAAATGGTCATGACCACCCCATGTAGTCCGAGGCGCTGCGCCACGTAAGCGCTGGACGTGTGCGGCGTGTGGACCCGGGGTAGCAGAAAGCTCGTGTCGAAGTGCGGAGACTCGCCCAGCCCGCGATAAGCCTCTTCGGTGCAGCCGATTCCGGCGGTACTGGTTCCAATCACGCAGGCGATGCGTTCGGGCGCGATGCGTGCTTTCAAGGCTTCGATGTGGCTGATGAAATCGTCGGACTGCAGGCCCAGTTCGGCGAGGCGATTATTGCGACAGTCGAATTCCGCGAGGTCGGCGGCCAGTTGGACATGTTCCACGCCCTCGACGCGTCCGATCCAGGTGGTCAGGGTGCAAGGTTCGAAATCGTTCGGGCGCAAGCCCGTACGCCCCACCTCGAGGGCCTGGCGCAATGCCGTCAGGCCCGATCCGGCGGCGCAGCTTAGAGACATGGATGAAACATAAAGCTGGGTTTTCATCGAAAAAAAAGCACCCCACCCCGGAGAATCCCGGCGGTCTCGGAAAGAGAAAATAGAAGTTGTCTAGTATATGCACCTTATCTTCAAGCCGCCAATTCCGTGCCACGACCGCAGCGTGAAATTTCTACCCCTGATCTGATCGAGTCGATGATGCCTGGACTCGTTCTGACCCTTTTGACCGCAGGGCTCGTGCTGCTGCCCGCTTGGGCCTGGGTCCTGCGAGCGTCCTGGCGTCGCCGGCCGGTCTGGCAGGGCGATGTGTTGTTGGTTTGTGGCCATCGCCTCGAGCAGGGTCGGCCTTCGCCGGACTATCGGATCCGCCTGCGTGCTGCCGCGGAATTTGCCGAGCGCAATCGAGAGCTGGGGTTAGTGTTACTTGGCGGCGGACAGCCCTCGGAAGCGGCGGCCGGCAGAGACTGGTTGCTGGATCATTCCTGCGTGGCAGCAGCGCAAATCCTGATTGAAGAGAACTCGGTAGACAGTCTCGAGAACCTTTGCAATGCCTGCGAGCTGGTTGCGCAACATCAGGATCCCGGGCTGCTGTCTTCTCGTTATCACCTTGGGCGTTTGAGCATCCTGACCGGTCAGGCGGATCTGGCAGTGACGTTGATCCCGGCCGAGCCGCAGGCGTCTCTCTCCCCGCGTCAGCTGCGGGCCACCTTACTCGAGGCGGTCTACTTGATCTGGTTTCTGACCGGCCGAGGCTGGGCGCGTCTTGCTCGTCGCAGGCGCTTGTTGGCGCAAATCGGCGAATAATGGGATGATGATCTTTGGTTCCTCGTGACGCGATCGATATGAATCTTCAACTTGCCACCTGGCCCGAGGTCCAGCGCTACCTCGAGCAGTCCCAGGGCGTGGTCATTCCGATCGGCTCGACCGAGCAACACGGCCCAACCGGACTGATCGGAACCGATGCCATCTGCCCGGAAACTATCGCTGAAGGAATGAGCGAGGCCGGCGTCCTGGTGGCGCCGACGATCAGCTACGGCATGGCTCAGCATCACCTGGCGTTTCCAGGCTCGGCCAGCCTGCGCCCGTCGACCCTGCTGGCCCTGGTGCGTGACGTCGTTCAGTCGATGGCGGTGGCGGGCTTTCGCAAATTCTATTTTCTCAACGGCCACGGCGGCAACATCGCGACGGTGACCGCGGCCTTCTCCGAGGTCTGGACCGAATCCAGCCTGCGCGGAGAGGACAGCGGCCTGGACATGAAGCTGGCCAACTGGTTTATGGGCAAGCGCATGCAGGCACTTAGCGCCGAGCTCTATGGCGATGCGGAGGGTTTCCATGCCACACCCTCGGAAATCTCGCTGACCTGGCATGCCTATCCCGACCGGGCACGAAGTGATTCCCTGACGCCGACTCGCGGGCCGAACGGCGTTATTCGCGAGGCTTGCGATTTCCGACGCAGCTTCCCGGACGGACGCTGCGCATCTGAGCCGCACCGCGCGAGCGTCGAGCATGGCAAGCGCTTCTACGAAGCGGGCGTGGCCGATGCGCTGGAGGACTATCAGCGCTTTCTTACGCGCTGAACAGGCGGGTTTCACCACAGAGCAATTTGTTGCGACAACCGACGTTTCGGTGACTTGCTATTTGCGGCGCTGGGTCAGGACGGCGAGTGCGTCGTCCAGACTGGCGCCGGCTGAATGCAGACAGACCAGCAGATGGTAGAGCAGATCGGCCGCCTCGTTGTGGAGCTCCTCGCGCTTGCCCTGTACGGCGGCCAGCGCGACTTCCACGCCTTCCTCGCCGACCTTTTGCGCACAGCGGGCCACGCCGTCGTTCAGCAGCTGGGCGGTGTAGCTGGATTCCGACTTGTCGGTGGCTCTGGACTGGATCACAGATTCAAGCTCGGCCAGGAGGCCCAGCGCGGGCTGCATCGCATCGCCGAAGCAGGTCTGGGTGCCCGTGTGGCAGGTTGGGCCGACGGGCTGGGCCTGCACCAGCAAGGTGTCGCAGTCGCAATCTGCCTGGATCGCAACGAGCTTTAGAACGTGGCCCGAGGTCTCGCCCTTGGTCCACAGGCGCTGCTTGCTGCGCGAGAAGAAGGTGACCCGGCCGGTCTCCAGGGTCTTGTCCAGCGCCTCGGCATTCATGTAGCCCAGCATCAGCACCCGGCCTTCGCTGGCATGCTGAATGACCGCGGGCAACAGCCCGTCGCCCTTGGCCCAGTCCAGGTTTTCTTCGAATTCTCGATCGATGGTCATTGGATTTCCTCAAAAAAAGCGGTTTCGCTACGAAGGACACGAGGAACGAAAATAACAACTGGTTGGTTGTGTCTTGATGGCATCGGCCGAGCGCAACAGCATCCGACCTGTTTTCAACCAACCCTGATGCTTTTAGACTTCGGTCTTCTCTGTGCCCTTCGTGCCTTGTAGATCAAGCCAATCCTATCGGCGAACTATGGTCCCTTCGCTTCGCAGCCAATCCTTGAGTTTCGGGATGGCGATCTGGCCTGAGTGGAACACGGTCGCGGCCAGGGCGCCGTCGACATCGGCTTCGAGGAAGACGTCCCGAAAATGTTCTCTGGCACCGGCGCCGCCTGAGGCGATCAAGGGCACGCGGCATCGTTCGCGCATGGTCTTGAGTTGCTTGATGTCGTAGCCACTGCGCACGCCGTCGGAATCCATGCAGTTGAGCACGATTTCGCCCGCACCCAGGCGCTGGACTTCATCGATCCAATGTTCCGTGTCGCGCCGGGGGTCGACCATGTTGTCCGGATCACCGGTGTACTGGCGCACGCGAAGGGTCTGACCGTCGCGAATCGAGTCGACGCCAATGACCACGCACTGTGAGCCGAAGGCGTCAGCCAGCTCGCTGATCAATTCCGGTCGCTCCAGCGCCGGTGAGTTGACCGACACCTTGTCTGCACCCGCGTGGAGTACGGCGCGTGCGGTTGTCACGTCGCGAATTCCGCCGGCGACGCAGAACGGGATATCGATGGCCTCGGCCACTCGTTCGACCCAGCCGGTGTCGACGCTGCGGCGCTGCGGGCTGGCCGTGATGTCATAGAACACCAGTTCATCGGCACCCTCGTTGCGGTAGCGCTCAGCGAGCGTCACGATATCGCCCATGTCGCGGTGATCGCGGAAGCGCACGCCTTTAACCACTCGGCCCTCGCGCACGTCGAGGCAGGGAATCAGTCTTACCGCGACCATCGGTGGATCTCATCGAAATCGATCCGTCCCTCGAGCAGAGCCCGCCCGACGATGCACCCGGCGGCGCCGGTCTGGGCCACGTCGGCCAGATCGGATGCCCGGGCGATCCCGCCCGATGCCTGAAGCCGGATGCGCGGATAGCGCTCCGTGATCGAACGATAAAGCTCGAGCGAGGGACCGCTCAGCATCCCGTCGCGCTCGATATCAGTACACAAGAGATGCTTGAGTCCGGCGTCGCTGAGCCGGTCGAGCAGGCTGAATAGATCCAGATCGCCTTCCTCGGTCCATCCGGCGGCTTTCGGGATCCACTGTCCGTCGAGAGTTCGCGCCACGTCGAGGCCCGCGACAATCGCTTCACCACCCAACGCCTCGAGCCACGCACAGACCGCTTCGGGCTGGCGTACGCAGAGGCTGCCGATGATGATGCGATCGGCGCCTTTCTCCAGCCGCAGCTCGAGGTCTTCAAGGCAGCGCACGCCGCCGCCGGTCTGAACCGGCACATCGACGGCGTCGCAGATTTGGCCAATCGAGTCCAGGTTGGATTCGCTGCCGGAGCGGGCGCCGTCGAGGTCGACGACATGAATCAACCGGGCCCCCGCTGAGGCATAGCGTTGGGCGAGTTCAACCGCGTCGGTGGGGTAGCGAGTCTCGCGATCGTAGTCGCCCTGCGAGAGGCGCACCACGCGTCCACCACGTAGGTCGATGGCGGGTATGAAGATCATGTCAGGCTCCTGAAGTCGGCCGATGCCCGGCGGGCGGGCACATCGAGGGCAAGAAAATTGGCGAGCAGGTGCTGCCCGGCGGCCGCCGATTTTTCAGGATGAAACTGGCAGGCTGAGAAATTATCTCGGCGAACGACGGCAGCAAACGCCTGCCCGTGGTGACTGACGGCTACGGCGTGGTCGAGCGGTGCAGCAAAGCTGTGCACGAAGTAGAACCAGTCTTCCGAGTCCAGACCGCGGGCCAGCGGGTCGTCCGCGTCGCGCCAGTCGAGCTGGTTCCAGCCCATGTGCGGCAGGCGTAGTGCCGGGCCGGCTTTTAGGTGCTTGACCTGGCCGGGGATCAGGCCCAGGCATTCGCAGTCGCCTTCCTCGGAATGCTCATAGAGCAGCTGAAGGCCTAAGCAGATGCCCATCACCGGTTGCTGCAGCGCTCGGATCACATCGATCAGGCCGGCCTGGTCCAGGGCCTGCATGGCCGAGCGCGCGGAACCCACGCCGGGCAGCAAGACGCGTTCGGCCGAGCGGATCCGATCAGGGTCCGAGGTCAGGAAAGCCGGTGCCTCCAGGCGTCCCAGTGCATGCAGGACGGAACCGAGGTTGGCGCCGCCGGAATCAATGACAGCGATGCTCATGGCCGGCTCACAGCGACCCTTTGGTGGAGGGAATACTACCGTCGGCACCGCGACTCAGCGCGGGACGAAGCGCGCGGCCGACGCCCTTGAAGCAGGCTTCCACCATGTGGTGCGTATTGTCCCCGCTCAGGTCAATGTGCAGCGCGCACTTGAGTGTCTGCGACAGGGACGCGAAGAAATGGGTGACCATTTCGGTGTGCAGGCCACCGACCGATTCGCGCGGAAACTCGCCGTTCAGGACAAAGGCCGGTCGCCCGGACAGGTCGACGGCCACCCGCGCTAGCGATTCGTCCATCGGCAGGGTGAATCCGTAGCGACCGATGCCGGCACGATCCCCAAGCGCTCGGTGCAGAGCCTCGCCGAGTGCCAGCGCGCAGTCTTCGACCGTGTGGTGCTCGTCGACGTGCAGATCGCCGGCGCAGTTCAAATTCAGGCCGAAGCCGCCGTGCGCTGAAATCTGCTCGAGCATGTGATCGAAGAAGCCGATACCTGTCGAGATCGACACCGGCCTGGATGCATCGAGATTGACTTTGACCTCGATTCGGGTCTCGTTGGTGCCGCGCTGAACCGTTGCCGTCCGAGGCGTGGTCAGGAGCGACGTGGCGATACTCGGCCACGACTCGCCTCGGGCCCCCACGCGAAAGCCTCTTAGGCCCATGTTGGCGGCCAGCTGCAGATCGGTTTCCCGATCGCCGATGACGGCCGACTGGGCGCGGTCGAGCGACGGGTCGTTCAGGTAATCCAGCACCATGCCGACGCCCGGCTTGCGGGTCGCAGCGTGATCCTCGGGCCGGGTCGGATCGATCAGGACCGCATCGAAGCCCAGGCCCTGGGACTCGAGAATCTGCATCAGCAGGTCCTGCGGACCCTGGAAGTCTTCGGTCGGAAACGAGTCGCTGCCGAGGCCGTCCTGGTTGGATACCATCACGAAGCGATAGCCCGCGGCCTTGAGCTCGATCAGGGCCGGAATGACGCCCGGCAACAGGCGAAATTTCTCGTAGCTGTCGATCTGCTCGTCGTCGGGCTCTTCGATCAGGCAACCGTCGCGATCGATGAACAGGATTTTTTTGACACTCATGAGCCGTCGTCCAGGGGGTTGAAGTAGCGCTGAAGACAGTCGATCAGCGCCGTCGTTTCATCGGGAGTCCCGATGGTGATTCTTACGCACTCGGCCAGCCCGAGCTGGGCGGACTGGTTGCGCAGGCGGATGCCGTCTGCCGCAGCCGTCCGGATCAAGTCAGCGGCATTGTCGACGCGAATCAGCACGAAGTTGGCCTTGCCGGTCCAGAGTCTGGCAATGCCGGGTAGCGCGGTCAAGGCGGCGATCAGGCGCTGTTTTTGGGCTTGTAGGATGTCGAGTTGTTTTGTCATGCGCGCCTGACCGGTCAGAGCGCGCCGCGCTGCCGCGACCGAGGGCGTTGGCAGAGGGTAGGGTGCGATGATCCGGCGCAGCAGGTCGATCACGGTCGGGTCTGCGATCAGCACGCCGATCCGGCATCCAGCCAGGGCATAGGCCTTGGACAGGGTGCGCAGGATGATCAGATTGTCGTGTTCATTGATCAGGGAGGTCATGGAGTCGGCGTCGCTGAACTCGATATAGGCCTCATCGACCACAACCAGGCCCTGGCCCTGCTGAGCCGCGCAGATGTGCCGAACGTCCTCCGTCGCAATTTCGTTGCCCGTCGGGTTGTTCGGCGAACACAGAAAGGTCAGCTTCACCGCACCGGCCGTGGTCACACCTTGTGTGTCCAGCGCCCAGGTCTCGCCCGCGTCGAGCAGCGGAACCTCGACCACTTCAGCGCCCTGAATGCGTGCGCTGAGCGCGTACATGCCGAAGCACGGCGGACAGATCAAGACGCGATCCTGGCCCGATCGGCAGAACGCGCGCATCAGCAGATCGATGCCCTCGTCGCTGCCCCGAGTGATCAGAATTCGATCACCATCGACCTCGAAGCGTCGCGCCAGCTCGGCGCGCAGGTCTTCAGGCTGCGGGTCGGGATAGCGGTTCAGATGTAGCCCGCCGTCGTCGGCCGGCGGCCAGGGATTTTCGTTCGCGTTCAGCAGCAGGCCGGCGCTGTCGGCCAGGGCACGAGCCGAGGCATAGGGCGTCAGGGCCTGGACCTCGGGTCGAGCCAGGTCTAGGATCCAGTCATCGGCAGAGCGTTGGGTCTTGCTCATGATGGATCGTCTGAGTTCAGCGCATCCAGTCGCAGCTGGATGGCCAGGCGGTGGGCGTCCAAGCCTTCGTGCGCGGCCAGCCGTGCGCCCGGTGGACCAAGGGTTTTCAAACCCTCCCTGCTGGCTTTTTGCACGGTCATTCGGCGCATGAAGTCACTCAGGCTCAGGCCTGCGTGGGATCGCGCCCAGCCCGCCGTCGGCAGGACGTGGTTGGTGCCCGAGATGTAATCGCCCAGGGATTCTGGCGTGTAGTGGCCGAGAAAGACCGACCCGGCACCGGTGATCTCGGCGCATAAGGCCTCGGGATCATCCGTGGCAATGATCAGGTGCTCCGGTGCGTACTGGTTACTGATGGCGACCGCCTGATCCATGGACTCGACCACCAGCGCCGCGCTATTCTCAATTGCGGTCCGGGCCGTGTCGGCGCGCGGCAGCTGGGTCAACAGACCCTCGAGCTCGCGTTTGGTGGCTTTGGCCAGTGCCATGCTGTCGGTGATCAGGAGCGCCTGGGAGTCCGGGCCGTGTTCGGCCTGCGACAACAGATCAATGGCGACGAATTCGGGCGTCGCGCTGTCATCGGCAATCACCAACACCTCGGAGGGTCCGGCCGGCAGGTCCTGAGCGGCGCCGTCGGCGTGCTCGGCGACCTGGCGCTTGGCTTCGGCCACGAAGCGGTTGCCCGGCCCGAAGATCTTGTCGGCCTTGGGGACCGATTCGGTACCGTAGGCCATCGCTGCCACGGCCTGAGCGCCGCCGGCCACCAGCACCCTGCGGATGCCCAGGCGCCGGGCGATCGCCAGCACCGCTGCATCGGCTCGACCCTCCGCGTTCGGCGGGGTGGCAATAACGATTTCCCGGCAGCCGGCCAGAGTGGCGGGCACACCGAGCATGATGGCGGTCGAGGGCAGCGGGGCGGTGCCGGCTGGGACGTACAAACCGACGGAGTCCAGCGCACGCCAGCGCGCCTGGCAGATCACGCCGGGCGCGGTCTCTACCTCAATATCCGAAGGCCGACCGGCCTCGTGAAAGCGCCGCACGGTGGCGATGGCAGTATCGATGGCCTCGATCAGATCAGGCGCGAGAGCGCTTACGGCGGCGTCGAGTTCGTCGTCCGCCACCATCAGACGGGCCGGTGCCCGTCCATCGAACTTTCTTCCGTAGTCAAGCAGGGCCTGGTCACCGCCGCGACGAACACCGGCAATGATGCCGGCCACGACTCGTCGCAACTCGGTATCAGACTCCATCGCGGGTCTGGCCAGAGCAGCGGCCAGGTCCTCAGGATTGAGTTGGCTGGCGATCAGTGTCTTCATACCAGCATCTTCTCGACCGGCAGCACCAAGACCGCGGAGGCGCCGGCCGCCTTCAATGCCTCTAGATGACCCCAGAAGACCTGCTCCGTACAGACCGCATGAACGGCGACGCGATCGGGCTGGCCTTCCAGGCTCAGAATGGTTGGTGACTCCGCGCCGGGCAGGATTTCGGCGATTTTGTCGAGACGATCGCGCGGGGCGTGCAGCATCACATACTTGGTCTCCGCGGCCAGCTGGACGCCGCGGATCCGGGTCAGGAGTTTGTCGAGCAGCTGCTCGTTATCCTCGCTCAGCTGCTGCGGACTGCGATACAGCGCGGCCTGTGATTCCAGCACCCCGTCGACGGCCTTGAGGTGGTTCGCGCGCAGGGTGGTGCCGGTCGAGACCAGGTCGACGATGGCTTCGGCCGTGCCCAGGCTGGGCGCGATTTCGACCGCGCCGCTTAGGGTTACGATGTCGGCATCGACGCCGTGACGGTCCAGATACTGCCGCGTCAGGTAGGGGTAGCTGGTTGCCAGGCGCTTGCCCTGCAGCATGTCCACACCCGCAAATTCCTGTTCTTCAGGAATCGCCAGCATCAGCCGACAGTCGCCGAATTCGAGTTTCAGCAAGGGTTCAAGTTTGGCTTCGGGCTTGCGCTGGCGGCTTTCGAGCAGTTTTTCCAGAGCGACGTTTTCGCCGACGATGCCGAGCTGGCATACACCTTCGAGCAACAGCCGGGGAATGTCGTCGTCGCGCACCAGCAGCAGGTCGACCGGCAGATTGCGTCCGTACCAGAACAGCTTGTCCTTGGATCGTGCGAAGGACAGGCCCGAGCGCTCCAGCAGCGACAATGACTTTTCGGCCAGGCGGCCGGATTTCTGAATAGCGATTTTGATTCGGTTCATTTTTTCAATCGTTCGAGTGCGAGTTGGTAGCCGCCGTTACCCTGCTCCAGGAAACGGGCTACGCGACCGACGGTCGTCACGCTGACTCCCGTGAGGTCGTGAATTTCTCGATAGGGCAGGCCCTGATCGACAAGCCGCACCACGCGCCATCGATCGACTAGCGCTTCGAGCTCGGCAGGCGTGGTTAGGTCCTTCAGCAGGGAGCGGCACTCATCGGCCGTCTGCATGGCCAGAAAGGCTTCAGCCAGACTGGATCGAGCGGCCCGATTGGCCTGTGCATGCTGTGGGTCGTGTTGCTTCATGTCGGTTGTATGTAATAACGCGTTAGTACATTAGCATGGCGATGTGAAGGGAGCAAGGACTGCAAGAAGAAAAGGTTAAGGGGTTAAGGAGTTAAGGGAAAAAAGGCGGACTTGGGGGTCCGCCGGTTTTCCTTTTTTAGTGGGGGCGATAGGAGCGATGGCCGTGATGGCGTCTGATTCGGCAGTCTCTTAGACGGTGATCACGTCGGTCGAGTTCGCGACGAAGGTCGCGTGGACGGGCGTTCAGGGCCCAGAAGTAATGATCGTTCCAGTCCGTTGACCAGCGCGGTCCGGAGCGCGCGCAGCCGAGTCGCCAGGCCGCGCTGGCTTGCGCAGTGGCCTGACTGGCATAGCGACGTGCGTGCTCGATCTTCCGGCGCGAGTCGCCTCGGATTTGATAATGACGGTCATACGCCCGTCCGTGTCGATAATGATGGCGAGGATGATCCACGGGGGTGATGACAAAGGCCTCACGATGTCCGTCGCGAGGCGATGCGCTGGCCACGGAAGGGGAAAGGAAAAGCGCGGTCACCGCGAACAGGGTGGCACACAGCAGCAGTGGGTTCAGCGACACCTTGCAAAGGCAAGCGGTGGCGCGGATCGTTTCGAAATGTCGTTGAAGTGTCATGGCGATGTCTCCTGTTTTGATGAATCGCAGGGTCATCTTGGCGCCGGCACACTAAATCCGGTCTGAATCGTGATTTCAGCAAGTGTTCATCCTCACGCCGGACGCGGTCGTTGTCGCCAGCGCGCCCGCAGCGTGATCCACAGCACGCCGGCCAGAATCAGGCCGCCGCCGACGAGCAGGCGCGGACCAGGCCGGTCCCCCCAAGCCATAATCCCCAGAAGAACGGACAGGAGGGGAACCAGAAGCAGGTAAGGGGTGATCTTGTTGACCTCATGGCGCTGAATCAACCAGTAGAAACCACCGTGACCGATGATCGACGCGGCAATGGCTGAATACGAGACGGCCGCCCAGGCCAGCGGTGTCGCGATCGGTTGGGAGAGCGCCGACAGGGGGGATTCAAGCAGCACCGCGGCGATCAGCAGAAGCGGCAGTGAGAGGACAGCGTTCCAAGCCTGAAAACTGAACACACCGATCCCTTTGAGATTGCGCATCAGAACGGTCCCGACGGCAAGGCTCAGGGCCGAGGCAAGCACCAGCGCCAGCACATCGAGCTGTCTTAGTACCAGCGGATCGAGTCCCATCAGAAGGACGCCACCGAATGCGAGCAGGATTCCCGAGGTGGTGCGCCAACCGACACGCTCTCCAAGAAACAAAACGGCCAGGACGGTCGACATGGGGATGTAGATCTGCATCAACAGGGCAATCGATGACAGGTCGGCCGAGCGGTCAAGGGCAAAGAACACCAGCCCGAAGTGGATGGCACCCATGGTCCAGCAGCAACTGATCAAACGGAGCCATTGCCCCTCCGCCGGGAATCGTAGCCAGGGCAACAGCAAGAGCAGCACCAGACCGAACCGCAGGACGGTGAAGGTTATCGGCTCAAACGTTCGAACCGCGAAGGCTGCAGCCAGGAAATTCCCTGCCCATAGCAGGCAAATCAGCAGCAGCAATAGCGCGTGGTTCAGGGGCATGAGCGTCCGGGTGCCAGGATGGACGGTGAAGGATGACGCATTTTGACCCGAATTCCTCCCTTTCGTGACCATTACCGTCACTTTGCCCAGTCGAAGGGTGGCTTAGGGCTTGAGGATGTGGAAAAGTACCCAGAATTCCTCATCTATGCTCGAGCGCCGATGACGCTGGCCAACTCCCCAAGTTCTTTCGAAGCCGCATTCAGTGGCGTGTTCGGCGAGTAATAATTTTCAGATAAACCCCTAATTTCAATGGTTTGTCATTGATTGCACGACGCCTCGCGCTTGCTGCTTCTTTTCTTTTGGGCTTCAATAACATTCTCCCTAGCGACTTGTTTTCCCCCCAGGATGAGGTCTAGAAATCTGCTTTGCTTCCGGGACTGAACGCTCAGAGTCAGCCCCTTCGCGGCAGATCGGATTCTCGTTGCTTCCCTAATTTGGCACGGTTTATGCATTTACCTCCAGGAACTGATTCCAACGTGCTAAAGGTGAGAACGATGTCCGACTTCAATCTGATTACAAACGACGATCAAGATGACTTTGATCTCGCGGCAAGCGACGACGCCAACATGGATAGCTTGCTCTCAGACGAGGTCGTGATGCAGTGGCTGATGGATCTCGAAGCCCAGAACCTGTCCACCGAACCAGAGGATGGCTACGCCGAATTGATCGGCGAGAAAATGTATGGGTAGTTCACCTCAAACAGAATTTAGGGAAGGGGAACCCAAGAGGATGATCGTCTGAACCGTCATCCGCCCCGGGGCAGTTGACCGGGAGTCAGACAACGAAGCGCGTCCACTGATCAGGTGGGCGCGTTTTGTTTTTTAAGGACCCTGTATTCCGCCTCCGGTGCGAGTCGCGGTACTGCCAAAAGGGGGCATCGAGTTGTCGAGACTGGACAAAAACCGTCAGAAAATCGTTAATCTGCGCCAAGCTAAAACAGGCAACTTACTGGTTTATATGGATTATCTTATTGTTGGCACGAATAATGCATTTATCTCTTCACCAGCGCTCGAACACTCAGCGCACTAATCAACAAAACTCAACATTAAGGAACGATCATGGACCAGATTGCATACAACAACGACAGCCAGTTCAACGCGCTCCTGTCAGACGAAGTCGTCATGCAGTGGCTGATGGACCTTGAAGAGTCGGACCGTGCCGAAGAGGCGCTGAACGAAGAAAGCGGTCTGTACGCCTGATCGCAGTTTTGACTCTGAGCGCATCCACGACGCGCTCGGAAAGGACGGGAAGGGGAATCCTGAAAGAAGGTGCCTGCAGGTGAAACAGCACCCGCCCTCGGCCTGCCTCCTGGTCCGTAGGGAAACCTGAAGCAAACGCCCGGCCTGCGCAGCAAGACCGGGCGTTTTTTTAATCCGCGCACAGCACGCTAGGCTCTTCACGTCTCGAAGAACAGCCTCCTTCGACCGCCCCTACTCCACGGTGACAGATTTGGCGAGGTTTCTCGGTTGGTCTACATCAGTTCCCTTAAGAATGCCAACGTGATAGGCAAGAAATTGCAGCGGCAGCACCTGCAGCAGCGGAGAAATCACCGAATGCGGCGCGGGAAGCCGAACGAGGCGAACGCTCGGATCAGGGGCCATGGTCACGCCCTGATCGGCGAACACGTACAGCATTCCGCCGCGGGCTCTGACTTCATGCAGGTTCGATAGCAACTTGGTCAGAAGCTGGTTGCTCGAGGCGGTGACGATCACCGGGAGATTTTCATCCACCAGTGCGAGCGGCCCGTGCTTTAGCTCGCCTGCCGCGTAGGCCTCTGCGTGGATGTAGGAAATCTCCTTGAGCTTAAGCGCTCCTTCCATCGCGATCGGATATTCCTCACCTCGACCGAGAAAGAGCGCGTGCGGCTTGTTCGCGATTTCCTCGGCAACTTCGAGTACGGCTTCGTCCATCGCCAGCACCTCGCGAGCCTGTTGCGCAGCCTGTCCCAGCGACTCGATGACCTCGCGGACCGTCTCTTGCGGTGCCCCATGAGTGTCCGCCAGCGCCGTGGCAAGCAGCAGCAGGACCGTGAGTTGCGTGGTGAAGGCCTTGGTCGAAGCGACGCCGATCTCAAGCCCCGCTCGAGTCATCAGAACGTGGTCACAGGTCCGCGTCAGGGCGCTCTCGGGGACATTGCAGATGCCCAGCGTTGCGAGATACCCCGATTTCCTGGTGTGTTCCAGCGCGGCCAGCGTATCCGCGGTTTCCCCCGACTGCGAGATCGCGACCAGCAGGGTGTTGTCGGGTACGGCCGGCTCACGATTGCGATATTCACTGGCGATCTCCACGCTGACCGGAATGCGCGCCAGCTTCTCGATCCAGTAGCGTGCTACTAGGCCTGCGTGATAGCTGGTGCCGCAGGCGATGATATGTATTGCCTTGACCCGCTTGAGCAGTTCACGGTCGAGGCTCGAACAGATGCGGGTGCCGTCGAGATGCGCGTTCAGGGTCGCGGCGATCGCCTCGGGCTGTTCGTGAATCTCCTTTTCCATGAAATGCCGATAGTGGCCGCGATCGGCACTGTCCGCGGGCAGGCTGGAAATGCGCACCGGACGATCGACCACACTGCCGTCAAGCCGACTGATCCGGAAGGCACTGCGTTCGATTTCGACTAGATCACCGTCCTCCAGAAACACCATCTGCTGGGTCACAGGCACCAGCGCTGCCGCGTCGGAGGCCAGAAAGTGTTCACCAACGCCGACGCCTACAACCAGCGGGCTTCCCAGGCGGGCACCAATGATACGGTCGGGAAAATCTTTGATGAAAATTGCCAGCGCATAGGCTCCTTTTAGACGCGTTAGCGCTGATCGAACTGCGTCCAGGGAGCTATCGTGCTTGTCCAGCTCACTTTCGATCAGATGAGCGACCACTTCCGTGTCGGTCTCTGATTCGAAAGCGTAGCCCTGGTCAAGTAGCGCCTGCTTGAGTTCCAGGTGGTTCTCGATGATGCCGTTGTGGACTACCGCAACCCGCTGTTCAGAGAGATGCGGATGCGCGTTCTCGCGCGAGGGCGCGCCATGCGTCGCCCACCGCGTGTGCGCGATGCCGATGTGGCTGACAAGACCCTTGGGCAGGCCCTCGACCATGCTGGCAACCTTGCCGACTTCGGCATGCCGCACCAGGTCGCCGTCTCTCCTCATACAGGCGATGCCCGCAGAGTCGTAACCTCGGTATTCCAGGCGCTTAAGCCCGTCGATCAAAATGGGAAGAATGTTGCGTTCGGCATTTGCCGCGACGATACCGCACATGATTGAGACCCCTGAAATTCCGATACCAGCGATTTAGGATAGCGCGGAATGACCTAATCATTCTCGGATAAAGAGCCCATTCCTTGCTCCCTGGCCATTGATCGATTAGGCCGAGGTAAAGATCAGTCGAGGCCTGTTGTACAGGGTGCCTGCGATCGCCGCCAGAATCAGGGCCACAAAGCTGGTACTGCCGATCGAAAATGCGAACCATAGCCAGTTCACGGGTTCGCCGCGAACGAGATCAAGGATCAAGACGTTCTGACTGAGCAGGGGCACCATAGTCATCCAGGTTTCCGTACGAGTCGGATCCACCAAAATCCACATGCTGGGGATCATCGGGATGATGATCACCATGCCCATATAACTCTGGGCCTCGCGAAAGCTCTTTGCAAACGCGGCCAGAATGGTCAGCAGAGCAGCAGCCAGCAGCGCGGCCGGAGCAACCAGCAGAAAGGCCAGCGCGGCCAGGCGAAAATCGAGGCTCAGCGCCATGTCCATCTCCGCGGCCGGGAGAAAGCCGATTGCAACAACAAAGGCAATCAGTCCAAGCGCCAGGGTCAGAAGAGCGAAGCTTGTGGTGGCCATCAATTTGCCGAGCATGATTTTCCAGCGCGGCATGGGATTGATCAGCAGGGGTTCGAGCGATTTGCGCTCCCGCTCGCCTGCGGTGGTGTCGATCGCCATGTGCATGGAGCCGACGAAGACCGTGATCAGGATGAAGTAGGGCAGGAAGGCCAGCAACATGCCGCCGCGCGATTCCGGTGTCGACAGATCATCGATCTGGATCTGGATCGGACGAACCAGTTCCGGGTGGACCCCACGCAGCTGCAATCGCAGATGGCTGATCTGGCGCCCGTAGGCGTCGAGGTAATTTCGGGCGCGACCGATGGTCGTCCCTGCATATCGAAGGGATTGATCGACCAGCAGCTCGACCGGCGCCGGCCGGCCCGCCCGCCAGGCCTCGCCGAATTCTGGGCCCAGTCGAACGATGACTTCTTCCTCTTCGGAAAGTATGGCGGCATCAGGGTCTGCGGGTGGCTCCTTGATGACCACGCCCTGGCGCTCAAGGAAGTTGATCAGCTCCGGGGCATGTTCAGCACCGATGACGGGCAGCTCCAGCGTCGACTGCAGTCGCTCGGTGGTCTGGCTGGTCATGAAGCCGATCAGGGCCACGAAGATAACCGGGCCGATCAGCGGACCGACCAGCAGGGTATTGATCACCACCCGCCGATCGCGGAAGTTGTCGAGCATTTCCTTGAGATAAACCGCCATCATGCCAAAAGGCCCTCGTCGCTTCCGATCAGGTGTACGAATGCATCCTCAAGGTTGGCCTGGCCCGACTGCTCGAGCAGTTCCTGGGCCGTGCCCTGCGCGGCTACCCGGCCTTTGGCAATGATGACGATGCGATCGCATAAGGCCGCCACCTCCTGCATGATGTGGGTCGAAAGCACCACGCAGCGACCCTCGCGCTTGAGCTGCTCCAGGAACAGCCGAAGCGCACGGGTGGTCATCACGTCAAGTCCGTTCGAGGGTTCGTCGAGGAGCACTGTCTGCGGAGTGTGGATCAGGGCGCGGGTAATCGCGACCTTGACCCGCTGGCCCTGGGAAAAGCCGTCGGTCTTGCGATCGATGAAGCCCGTCATGTCCAGCACCTCGGCGAAGTGATCAATACGCTCCGCAATAGTGGCATCGGTCAGACCCTGCAGCTTGCCGAAATAGCGGATGTTCTCGCGCGCGCTGAGTCGGTCATAGAGTCCGCGTGAATCGGGCACCACGCCCAGCGCACGCTTGATCTGGATCGGATCGGACTGCGGATTCAAGCCATCAATGCGCATCTCGCCCGAATCGGGTTCGAGCAGGGTGTAGAGCATGCGCATGGTGGTGGTCTTGCCGGCCCCGTTCGGGCCGAGCAGGCCGGTGATCTGACCGTCCATCGCCTGGAAGGTCACATCATCGACGGCGACCACCTTGCCCTTGTTGAAGGTCTTGCGGAGTTGACGAGTTTCGATCATGGCTGCGGTCCCAGAAGGTCGACGAAAAAGGGCGCGTTGTCCAGGACTTCCATGCAGTCGGTGTCCAGCGCTTCGACGCTCGCCGAATCGAAGAACTCAGCAATGATGCCGCTGAAGCAGGGATGACTGGTGACCGTATGGCCGAGACCCGTGCCGACCAGATGCAGGCTGTTGCTGAACTGACTTGCTGCCTCTTCACCGTATTCCGGCGGTGTGACCGGGTCCAGCTCGCCGGAAAGGATCAGGATCGGGGCCTCGCTGTCAAAGGGCGTGTGGAAATCGGTCGGTGAATCGCCGGCCGGCCACCACTCGCAGATGCTGGCGTAGAGCTCGACCATGCTGTCGCCCAACAGGGTGTCGCGGTTGTCGATATCCTGCGGCCAGCTTGGCCAGTCTTCGCTGCAGCCAACGGAAAAATTCAGTCCGAAGGCGAGCTGCCCGGTGATCTGGTCGGTCATGATCAGGGCCTGAGCGGCGATTCGATCGGGCTGGCCCGTGGTCGCCGCCTCATGGACCAGATAAGGAATGATCATTTGAGTCTGTGGGCTGTAAGCCAGGAAGCGAAGTGCGCCGCCCAGGGTCTGGTCATTGAACTCGATGGGTGTCCCTTCGCCCGTTCGCGGGTGACTGATCGTGATCGACTGGCCGTTGTCGCGGTACTGCTGGATCAGATCGCGGAAAGCGGTCTCGACGTCGGGAAAACGCTCGCTGCAGGTCTCGCTGTCCGTGCAGCGTTGGAACAACAACCCAAGGGCCTGGTCCAGCTTCAGGCTGTGCTCGGAGCCCAGGCGAAGACGGGTCGGGGCGACCGCGTCCAGCACCACGCTTCGTACGCGCTCGGGGTAGGCACGTAAATAGACCTGCGCCATCCGCGTGCCGTAGGAACCGCCGATCAGATTGATTTGTTCGAACCCGTAGACTCCACGCAGTGCCTCCATATCTTGCGCGTAGTCGTTGCTGGTGAAATGGCGCACGTCCACATCCCAGTCAGCCATGCAGTCCCGCACGGCTTGATTGATGCGATCGGTGTCCATTTCGATCATGTCGTCCAAGTCATCAGGATTGCAGTTCAGGGGGTGCGAGGACCCGGTGCCGCGCTGCTCCAGAAAAACCAGATGCCGGTCGCGGTTGACTCCGCGCAGGGCCATGCTGATCAGAGGTGCGACATCGATCGCCGATTGGCCCGGGCCGCCGGCGAGAAAGAAGACGGGATCGAGAGCGGGGCTGCCGGCACGGGCTGGTACGACGGCATATGACAGAGACAGTTGGCGACCGTCGGGCTGGTCACGATCTTCGGGCACCTCTAACGTCCCGCAGCGCGCAGACACGCTTGAGCCGCCGATCCCGGATAATTCACAGGACCTCAAGTCATCGAAGTTCTTTGCCGCCAGACCAGGTGCACTCAGGCAAGCCAGCAGACTAAGCGCCAACGCGCTAGGATTGATTCGCAAAGTGCCTACCCCAACCATTAGTTGTCAATCTAAGACGCATTCTGCCCGTCTGCGGCGTCATTTCCAACAGGCCAATCGTCATGCATGCCCTTGAAGTCAAGGATCTAAAGAAAACTTACGGCAATGGCGTGGAAGCGCTGCGGGGAATCGATCTGGTCGTCGAGGAGGGCGATTTCTTCGCTCTGCTAGGGCCGAACGGCGCCGGGAAGTCGACCCTGATCGGCATTATTAGCTCGCTAGTCAACGCTAGCTCAGGGGAGACGAAAGTTTTTGGCACCAGCGTTCAGCACGATCGATCCCAAGCCATGGCCGAGATCGGCCTGGTGCCGCAGGAAGTCAACTTCAATCAATTCGAAAAACCCTTTGACATCGTCGTCAACCAGGCCGGCTACTACGGCGTTCCCCGCCGGATTGCCCGCGAGCGCGCCGAGTTTTATCTGAGCAAGCTCAGCCTCTGGGACAAGGCACACAAGATGTCGCGCAGCCTGTCGGGCGGCATGAAGCGTCGGCTCTTGATCGCCCGGGCAATGGTCCACGAGCCCCGGCTCCTGATTCTCGACGAGCCGACCGCAGGAGTGGATATCGAAATCCGCCGCGCGATGTGGAAATTTATCGAGGAGATCAACGCGGCCGGCACGACGGTCATTCTTACGACTCACTACCTGGAAGAAGCCGAAAACCTCTGCCGCAACATCGCAATCATCGATCAGGGGCAGATCGTCGAGAACACCAGCATCAAGAGCCTCCTTGGCAAGCTCGACGTAGAGACATTCGTCCTCGATCTTCGTGCGGCCGTCTCGGCCCTACCGAAACTCGAGGGGATCGAAATCGTTCAGCGTGATCCGACAACGCTTGAAGTGAGTCTGCCCAAGTCGCGCAGTCTGACCACCGTGTTCAAGGCGCTGGACGAGCACGGCGCGGAAGTGATTTCGATGCGTAACAAGGCCAACAGGCTCGAGGAGCTATTCGTGCGTCTGGTCAATCTGGACGACCGGGAGGACGCGGCATGAGCGAGAAGGTCTCCGCACGCAGTTACTGGGTCGGCTACCAGACCATTCTGATCAAGGAGTTAACCCGCATTCTCCGGATCTGGGCCCAGACCCTGATTCCGCCGGTCATCACCATGAGCCTATACTTCGTCATCTTCGGTGCGATCATCGGCCGGCGAGTGGGCGAGATGGGCGGACTGCCCTACATGGATTTCATCGTGCCCGGGCTGATCATGCTCAGCGTGATCACCAATTCTTACGGCAACATCACCAGCTCGTTTTTCGGCGCCAAGTTCGGCAAGCACGTCGAGGAGCTGCTGGTTTCCCCGCTGCCGCCGTGGATCATTCTGGCTGGTTATGTGTCCGGAGCAGTTTTTCGGGCCGTTCTGGTCGGTATGCTGGTGTGGCTGATCGCCGGAATCTTCTCTGGTTTCCATATGCACAACGTTTGGGTGACGCTGTCGATCCTCATTCTGACCTCGATAGTCTTCGCCCTCGGCGGCTTCATCAACGCAATCTTTGCCCAGAAGTTCGACGATATTTCGATCATTCCGACCTTTGTGCTGCAGCCTCTGACCTATTTGGGCGGCGTGTTCTTCTCGGTCTCGCTGCTGCCGGGGATATGGCAGAGCGTCTCGATGATCAATCCCATCGTCTATATGGTTTCGGCCTTTCGCTACGGATTGCTCGGAGTCAGTGACATCCCCCTGTGGATTGCCTACAGCCTGGTTCTGGCTTTTGGAGCCGTGCTGTTTTTCATCTGCATGACCCTTCTCAAACGGGGCGTCGGCCTGCGCAGCTGATCGGCTCAAGGGCGATAAAGTCACTCGTTCTAAGGCGTCTCATAAACGGCCTGCTCGCTCAACGTCAGCGCTACTGGAGCGCGTTTGAATCGCAAAGACCTGCCGGGTTTGGGCGTAAAAAGGAACGCCGGCGGGGAATGGATTGCGCGAGCTTTAAGCGACAGCTGTGTGCCTGAAAGTCCCAATTGACATGAATCCTTTCCGGATTTGACGTTCACAGCATGCTGCCTATACACTCCGGGATCGGTTCGGGCATCGGTTCCGCGTTTGGCGTGGTCTGGAATTCGAGTCGAGCGGACGAGGGATCGCCGCTTTTGGTAAGACGAACTACCACCTACAAACTCCATAGAGAGGGCAACATCACAATGAGTGCTAATGCATCACCTTGGACCATCATCCAGCGCACGAGCGTTGTTCTTGGTCTGTTGATGCTGGCTAGCGGCCTGATGGCCAACACGCTAGTCAGCTCTGAGACTGTCACCTTTGATTCACAGGCGGAATATGCGCCGGCTGACGAACAAGGCCGCTTCTCCTACATGATCGATTTCGAAGAGCCCAGCGTGATCGATCAACATCGCTCGCGCTCTTCCGGCGAATTCGAGCGCAGCGCATCGGCTAACGTGGCTTGGCGATCGCAGCTGCAATCGCTTCAGGCACAGCGCGTTGATCGGATGTCCCAAATTCTTGGGCGGTCCGCGTCACCCTCTCATTACTATCTCGACCTCCGCAATGGGGTTTCGGTGAGACTTACCCCAAGCGAAGCTGATCGCGTGGCCTCCATCGACGGCATCAAGTCGATTGAGCGCGTTCGCCGGTACAGCCTCGATACCTTCCGCGGACCTGATTTTATTGGCGCCCCGGCGATCTGGGATGGCTCAGCGACCCCAGACGGCTCCCCCCTTCGCGGCGAGCTGATGGTGGCCGCAATCCTCGACTCCGGCATTGGCGATCCGACGATCCACCCCTCCTTTGACAATGATCCGGCATGCGGACACGGCGTTGGCGCGGTTCCAGACAAGGTTCTTAGCAATCTGGACTGTTCTTCCACCGACGTCGACGGTTTATGCAACGGCACTCTCAATCCATTTGACGAGAACGGCCACGGCTCGCATACAGCCAGCACGACGGCCGGAAACATCGTGACGAACGCCGACACGCCTTCTCCAGAGCTGCCACCGGAATTCGACTCCATTTCGGGCGTCGCGTACTGCGCTCACATCCGATCGTACGATGTCTGTAGCGCAGCAGGCGGAAATAGCTGCGACGGCGATGAGCTGCAAGCGGCTTTCGCGAGTGTTCTGATCCACACGGATCCCGCCGTGATCGGCGGCATCCCGCCGGTGTCTGTCATGAATTATTCGATTTCTGGTGGTCGTTCGCCGTGGGGTGATTTTGACCGCACGAAGCTTGACCTCGTAGATGCTGGCGTTTTCGTCGCCGCGTCTGCCGGTAACACGAGCGCGGGCGAGCCCGATCCGGTTGGATTGGTTAGCCACCGCGGCCCCTGGGTGATGAGCGTTGCCGCCAGCACCCATGACGGTCAGATTTTCGACGGCAATGTTTCCCTCGCCGGCGGTCCGCAGGACGTGGCCGCGCTGGAGGGAAGTGGTCCAGTTCTTGGGGCGACTTATACCGGACAGCTTCGCTGGGCCGGCGACGTCGACGTCGCCAACAATCTGGGCTGTGATCCTTTCCCAGCCGATTCATTCGACGGCGAAGCCGCACTGATCGAGCGTGGCGTCTGTCCGTTCGTAGACAAGGTCACCAATGCGACCGACGCGGGTGCGGAGTTCGTGATTGTCTTCACCGACGATCGCACGCCGGTCAACATGGCTGGTCTGGAAGATTCAACGGTGTCGGCGTTCATGATCCAGCGCCAGCCGGGTCTTGACATGGCGACTGCCCTCGGCGGCGGTACTGCTGAAGTCACCGTTGTTCCTGAGACTGTTGGCGTCATCGACCCGGCCACCGGCGATATTCTGGCCGGCTTCAGCCTGCGGGGACCAACTCCAGCTCCGCTACAGGATCTGCAGAAGCCCAACATCACTGCGCCTGGCGTGAATATTTTCGCAGCAGATGTCGTGGCTGGTGGAGCCTTTGGTTTTGGATTCAAATCCGGGACGTCAATGTCAAGCCCGCACGTTGCTGGCTCAGCCGTGCTGGTACGACAGGCCAACCCCGATTGGACCGTGTCTGAAGTTAAGTCAGCCATGCAAATGACCGCATCGCGCGATGGTTTCAAAGAAGACGGCACCACCGCCTGGGATTGGGATGACGTGGGTCACGGCCGCGTTGACCTGAACGACGCCGCGCTCGCTGGATTCGTCATGGACGAAACGTTCGCCAACTACCTGGCGGCCGATCCGAGCGATGGTGGCGACGTCAAGACTCTGAATACGCCCGATATCCGCAACGTTGTCTGTTCACCGGACTGCTCGTTCACGCGCACGATTCGCAACACCTACGATGTCGCGACCGACTGGACCGTGACGGTTGACAGCTTTGGTTCGGACGTCGACATTCAGGTGACACCGACCCAGTTCAGCTTCACGGGTGATACCAACGAAACTCAGGAAATCACCATCGATGTTGAGGTTTTGGGCAACATGCTCGGAGAAATCGAGTTCGGTGTGATTCTGTTTGACGAAGACTCGGATGCTGCGCCGCAGGCCCATTTCACCACAGCAATTTCAGGCGATCTGGAAACACCTGCCGCCGCTGCAGTCGACGAAACCGACTTCACGCTTCTCTTGGAGGAAGGTGAGTCAGGTTCTGCGAGCTTCAACATCACGAACGTGGGTGAAGGTCCTGCAGTTGCAGATCTGACCTACAGCATCGAAGAGGCCGCTCCGGCAACGGTCGTGCTGGGCGCACGCGAAGCGAGCCCACCACAGGACATCGAGTTGGTCCTCGATGGCGTCGCAGGGGGCATTGCTCGAGTAGGCGTTCCCAATCAGAACTACCTCTGGTTCAATCAGTTCACACCAACGCCGTTGGATCTGCCGTTCGAACTCACTGAGATTGAATACCTCGAATTCGTTAACGGCGCTGACGTGCAGGTTGGCGATGAATACGATGTCTTCGTGTGGAGTGATCCGGACCGTGCTCCAGGCTCTGGCGATGAAGTGTTATTAAGCCAAGTCCTTGGCGAAACGCTTGATGCGACGGGCTTTGCTACGATTACGCTTCCGTCGCCTGTGTCCATTACTGCGGAAACCGGCGACGTTCTTATTGGACTCGTTAATCGGTCACTGCGCGATCCAAGCTTCGCAGCTAACGGTGAAACGACGACGCCTTCCCAGGGACGTTCCTGGATTGCGTTTAATTTCCCCGACGGACTGGCTGGAAGCCCGCCGGATCTGACGGCTGCCGGGTCGTTCGCAACAATCGACGCGCTCGGTCTTCCCCGAAATTGGGTGATCCGCGGCTTCGGCACAGGTGGTTCAGCTTGCCTGACGCCAAGTGACGTGCCTTGGCTGACCGTTACGCCGGCCAGCGGCGCCGTCGCTCAAGGTGAGAGCGAAGAGGTTGTGATAGACGTTGACACCACGGGTCTGGCTCAGGGTAGCTATGAAGCGCGCGTCTGCGTTAACACAAGCGACCCGAACAACCCGACCTTTGTCATTCCCGTGACCGTCGAGGTAACGGGGGTTGGAGGCTTGCCAACCATCGAGCTCAGTGACTCGTCCTTGACGACAGCCGTCGACGTACTGAATACGACGGGAAGCACAACCTTCGACATATCAAACCTTGGTAATGACCTCGATCTGGAATGGACCATCACAGAGGCTGCGGCCGGTGGTGCGGCTAATCCAAGTTTCAATCTGAACAGTACGTCGAAAGACGACAGTCACGGCTTTGCCTTTGGCACGCTCAACGGCAGCGCTTTAGTCAGTTCGGATGCACTGCGAGGATTGGACCGGTATAGCGCTGATGCGATTCGCTCGCAGTTTCCGTTCGTCGAGTTGATCAGCGTTGACGGTCAAGAGAGTTCAGCTGCCTATGGTTCGAGTGAGCCGCCGCCCAACGTCAATTCCAGCCAGACTGTCAACATCGGTGAAAATAACCGGGTGATTGGTTTTGGATATGAAGTCAACATTGCAACCTTCGGCGGCAGCTGGCTATCAGAGGCTTCGGTGGCTGTCGTGACAGCGGAAGGAGACCAGGCTGGATTGTTCGTCAGTCCAGGGGTGCTTGATGAATTCCCTGGCGAAGAGGCCTACAGCTCCGGCGGATTGATCCTCCTTTCAGATGCCCAGATCCCAGCCATCGCTGCGGACGGGTCGGGTGATGTGTATCTCGAATATTACGAAACCTTCGACGATGATCTTTTTGGGCCGCTAGGCGTGGATGCCGAGTGGTCTGATTCGGCCTCACCGGAGGTCTTGGCTGCGGGACTGAGCCTGTTGGTTGGGCCGGTCTGCGATTCGCCAAGTGACGTCAGCTGGCTGTCGGTGGATCCGAGCTCAGGAACAACTGCTGCTGCATCGTCGAGCACGATCACGGTGAACGTTGATGCAACAGATCTCGCGCCCGGAACTTACGAAGCGTTGTTGTGCGTGAACAGTAACGATCCCTCACAGCCCCTGATTCAGGTTCCTGTGTCGATGGAAGTCGCTGTTCCGGCCAATGCTGCCCTCATCGAAGGTACGGTCGAAAGTCTGGGCCGCTGCGAAGCGAATCCATTCGCTGCAGCTGGCGCGTCGGTTGAAATTGTCGGATCGATTGACACTTTCAATTTGACTGCGGATGCCGATGGCTTCTACAGCACCTATCTTGACGCAGGCAACGGACCCGTTGATGTGACGGCCTCAGCGCCTGAACATGTCTCTGACACTCAAGCGGGCGTCACGATCGTAGGGGAAACGACCACTACGGTAGACTTCGGCCTAGTGCAGCTCGTGGCCTGTGCCGAGATCGATGGTGAGCCGGTCAGCAGTGTTTCACTCGAAGCAGGTGAAACCAGTGCTGTCGATCTGACCATTGATAACAGCAATGGAGCCGCTGCCTTCGACTGGAGCGTAGAAACTGAGGCTGTTATTAGCGTCGATCCGCGCGGTCACTTCCCGGCCGAACCGTGGCAGGGTGCAGGAAGTAGCAGTGACTTCAGCACCACCGTCGATCCCTACTGGGAAGACTATGCTGGTGACAACTCTGTAGCTGACGGCGTTCTGTTCGGAGCAGGCGGAGGGCCCACGGCCTTTACAACCACCGGCTTCGGAGCCGAAGGTTACATATCGCTGGATGTTCTTGATCCTGGCAATCCGACCATCATCAATGCAACGCAGCCCCTTGATACATGGGCGGCGACCTTCGTTGACGGTGACTTCAGTCAGCAGTACGCCTTGGGTTCTACGAGCACGGGCGATATTCCCTTCAACACCTTCGGGTCAATCGACGTTGCAACCGGCGTATTTACCGCTCTTGGGAATGTTACGGGGGCGCCGAGCACCGGTGTCTGGCTGAGCATGAAGTGGGATGGGACTACGCAAACCCTGTATGCGCTGCTGGAAACCGACGCAGGCGCTGGGCTCGTCAGTCAGCTCTACACAATCGATGTCGATACGTTTGAGGCGACATTGGTTGGAGAGCTTGACGGTTCCAGCGGACACGTTGCGATTGCAATCAATAACGCAGGTCAGATGTTCGGCCTGGATCTTGCCAACGACGTGTTGACCGCGATTGATAAAGCGGACGGCACGGCAGTCCCAATCGGTCCGTTAGGTATTGACGGGAACTTCGTGCAGGACATGGATTTTGATCGCACGACCGACACCTTGTACTGGTCGGCCTACCTGGGTGGTGGTGACAGCCGCATGACCACGGTGGACCTGACCACGGGTGCGGCAACGGAAGTCGGTACTATTGGAGGAGAGAACGAACTGTTGTCCACCTCGATAGCGACTCCGTTCCCGCCGGAGGGCTGTGTCGACCCATCCATTGTTCCGTGGGTATTGGTTGTCCCGACGTCCGGCTCCGTTGATGCTGGCGATGCAGAGGAGGTGTCTGTGATCTTCGATTCAAGAGACCTTGATTCTGGGTTGTATCAGGCTAACCTCTGCTTTACCACGACAGATGCTGGTAACCCGCTCATCACGGTCCCGGTCAATCTGATCGTCAACGATGGGCTGTTCCAGGACCGTTTCGAACAGTAATATCAAGTCAATAAAATCTGCCCTGATCATTGGGCAACTCAAAGCCCGGCCAGTTAATCGGCCGGGCTTTTTTTATTCCCTTTTCATTTGATCTAATCGAATGCGGTCTTCGATGGAAAAGCAGGACGATTGCTTGCGGCAAGCCAGTTAAGGAAAGCCTTAATCGATCATTGAAGACCTTGACCGGATGCAGAGATTGGCTAACCGAAAGCCGTCCCTAAGTGGGCGGCAGTGCGGCACGGTGTTATTTGCTCGAATACTGGAGTCGCTTTGGCAGATTACTGGGAATCGGTTTCCTGGAGGTATTGATCCTTGAGCCGAACGTAATGGGCTGCCGAGTAGCCAAGCATTTCGAGTTCACGTGCGCTCAGTTTTCGCACCGGCTCGGCCGGTCGTCCGCGGTGCAACCAGCCAGACTCAAGATGCTTTCCCGGGCTGACCAGGCTGCCCGCAGCCAGCATGACGTCGGATTCGACCACTGCGCCGTCCATGATCAGAGCGCCCATGCCGACCAAGCAGCGGTCGCCGATGGTGCAGGCGTGCAGAATGGCGGCGTGGCCGACGGTAATATCTTCGCCCAGGATCAGGGGAAGCCCCCCAGGCGAATAGGGCCCATCGTGGGTCACGTGACAGATTGTGCCGTCCTGTACGTTGGTGCGCGCCCCGATGGCAATATGGTTGACGTCGCCGCGGAGCACGGCCCCGGGCCAGATCGAGACATCATCACCCAGCGAAACCCGACCAATGACGGTGGCATCGGGATCGATCCAGACCCTGGCACCCAATTCTGGTTGATTACTGTCGAAATGTCGCATAGAGAATCGATTCCTTTTTCTTGGAGGTTATGCACACGTGATCTTGCTCTTGGTGAAACAGGGGCTTATCCCTAGACTCATCAAGCATGATCTTTAAACGGAGCATAACCTATTGAATTATATATATTCATCCGACTGAACAGTTTTTTTCCAATCTGGTGACCTACCCACGATGACAGCGCCTGTCGGAGACCATACGCAACTCATCAACACGCTTATCCACAGGCATTGTGGAAAAGACAGGGGTCGTCCGGACGCCGGTCTTGTGCCGGCCCCGTTACAATAGAGGTTTGCCCGACGGATTGGCCTCGCATGCGCGCGCACATCATTGAATTGGTTTCCCAGGCGCTGGGATATCTCAAGCGAGACGGTGACCTGGAGATTGATCCAGCCACCGAGATTCAGGTCGAGGAGACCCGCGATCCGTCGCATGGGGATTACGCCTGCAACATTGCTCTGATTCTGGCCAAGCCGCTGAGTCGCTCGCCGCGAGACATTGCCGCGAGTATCCAGGCCCGTTTGCCCAAATCCAAGCGCGTGCAAACGGTCGAAATCGCTGGACCGGGTTTCCTGAATTTTTTTGTCAGCCCTCATTATCTCCGAGTTATCATCCGAGAAATTCTGGCCCAGGGTGAAAAGTTCGGACTGCAGGAACCGGGCAGCCAAGACGATATTCTTGCCGAATACGTCAGCGCTAACCCAACGGGGCCTCTGCATGTCGGGCACGGGCGCGGCGCGGCGTATGGCGCCAGCCTGTCGGCGATCCTGGAGGCAGCCGGGCATCGCGTCCACCGCGAGTACTACGTCAACGATCACGGTCGACAGATGGACATTCTCGCGGTGTCGGTCTGGTTGCGCTATCTCGAACTGGCTGGAGAGCGGGTCAATTTTCCTACCAACGGCTACCGCGGCGACTATATTTACGATATCGCGCGCGAAGTACGCAGCCGTCACGGCGATTCGCTACGCCACACGGGCCATCAGGTCAGTGATGGCCTGCCGCCAGATGGCGCGGACGGCGAGTCGGAAAAACACATTGATGCCCTGATCCAGCGCGCCCGCGATCTGCTAGGCACCGACGGCTATGAGGCCTGCTTCAACGCTGCGCTCGAAACGATGGTTGAGGATATCCGGGAGGACCTGGACGAATTCGGTGTGCGCTTCGAGCGCTGGTACTCTGAGCGTTCGCTCGAAACATCGGGTGCGCTCGAGCGGGCCATCGTGCGCCTTGATTCGGCCGGCTGGCTGTATGAAAAAGATGGAGCCAAGTGGTTCAAGGCGTCTGATCTGGGCGACGACAAGGACCGGGTGGTGGTCCGTGAGAACGGCCGCACGACCTACTTTGCGTCGGACCTGGCCTATCTGCTCGACAAGCTCGAGCGTTGCTCAGGCACGGCTCTCTATATCTTCGGTGCGGACCACCACGGCTACGTTCCCCGTCTGAAGGCGGCAGCGCGTGGTCTGGGTGAGAATCCGGACCGGCTGGAGTTCCAGCTCGTCCAGTTCGCGGTGCTGTTCCGTGGTGGCAAGAAGGTACAAATGTCGACACGTTCAGGCAGTTTTGTCACCCTGCGTGAACTGCGCGAGGAGGTTGGAACCGATGCCGCGCGCTATTTCTACGTCATGCGTTCGCACGAGCAGCATCTGGATTTTGATCTTGACCTGGCCAAATCAAGGGCCAACGACAACCCGGTCTACTACATCCAATACGCTCACGCACGAATTCACAGCGTTTTCCGGCAGCTCGACGAGCGAGGTCAGCGCCACAACCAGGCCATCGGTGAATCCGCGAACAATCGCCTGGACAACGATCACGAACAGGCCCTGATGCGCAGCCTCGGACGTTATCCGGAGATGATCGAGGGTGCAGCTCGCCGCCGCTGCCCCCATGTACTGGCTCATTACCTGCACGATGTCGCCTCTCAATTTCACTCCTGGTACAACAACTCGACCTTTCTGGTCGATGACGACGACGATCTGCGCAACGCACGGCTGAATCTTGTGGCGGCCACCGGTCAGGTCCTACGCAACGGTCTGACCCTGATCGGCGTCTCGGCCCCGGAGCAGATGTAGTGGCCCGACGGCAGGCGCGCAGATCCAAGACCAAGCAGTCCTCTAGCCACGGCCTGCTGTCCTTCGGCGCCGGTCTAGTGACGGGCCTGGCTATTGCTACCGTGGCCTGGCTGGGTGGTTATCTGCCCAGCGGTGACGACACCCCGCCCGGCATGCCGGTTGGCCATGACGAGCCCCCCATCGCCCAAAGCAGCGAGAACACGCGCTCGCGCCAGTACGATTTTTTTACCGTCCTGCCTGAAATCGAGGTCGTCGTTCCGCAGCGTGAAATCGAAGAGCGTGCCCGCGAGCGCGAGAGCAGCGGTCCCAACGGGCCCTATATGCTTCAGGTCGGATCGTTCCGGTCTGGCACCGACGCCGAAGGTCTCCGCGCCCGCCTGACTCTGCTCGGGCTGGATGCCAAGATCCAGAGCGTTACGGTCAACGACTCCACCTGGCATCGGGTTCGTGTCGGGCCCTATGACGGCGCCCGTGAGGCCGATGGCGCCCGACGCCGTTTGGTTGAAAACGGTTTCGAAGCCATGGTGTTGTCCGGCGAATAGGATGGCTCTGACCGAACGCGATGCAATGCCAGCGCTGGTGTTGCCCGGCGGTGGCGCGCGCGGGGCCTATCAGGTGGGCGTTATGCAGGCGATTGGCGAGATCTTGCCCGATCAGTCCACACCCTTTCCGATCATCAGCGGCATCTCGGCCGGCGCTATCAACGCAGGCGTCATGGCGAGCTACGCCGACAGCTTCCCGATCGGTGCCCAACGCTTGGCCCACTTTTGGGGTGGCCTGAGCTGTGATCAGGTCTACCGGACCGGCTGGGTCCACAATCTATCGACCGGTCTGCACTGGCTGGCATCGATGACTCTGGGCGGCCTGGGCGTCGCCAATCCGCGAGCCCTGTTCGACAACGCCCCGCTGGCCAGACTGCTCGAACGCGAGCTGCGACCGGAGGCTATTGCTCGATGCATCCAGTCGGGGGCCTTGCGCGCGCTGACCATTACTGCCTCGGGCTATTCCACCAACCGGGCAGTCACCTTTGTTCAGGGTTCAGGCGACATTTCAGGCTGGGAAGCACCACGACGCATCGGACGGCCGACTCGAATCGATCACAACCACCTGCTGGCGAGCACGGCGCTGCCGCTGTTCTTCCCAGCGAGGCGCATCGGCAACGAATACTACGGGGACGGCGGTATGCGCCACACCTCACCGCTCGGGCCTGCGGTGAAGCTGGGTGCGGACAAGATGATCGTGATCGGCACCCGCGACGAAGTCCAGGACCCGGAGCCCACAACACCGCAGGCCTACCCGGGCCTTGGCGATATCGGCAGCTACCTGCTCGATATCATCTTCATGGATCACCTGAACGCTGACCTGGACCATCTTGAGCGCACCAACCGGATCGTGGACGCATGGCCCGCGGGCGATGTCCGGCCCGAAGGACTGCGCCAGATCGAGACCTTGGTCATCCGCCCGTCCGAGGACCTGCGAGCCGTCGCCGAACGCCACGCCCATCGCATCCCGGCCAGCGTCAAGACCCTTCTGCGCGGAATCGGTGCCTGGGGCAGCGGCCGTATGGCCAGCTTCGTACTGTTCGAGGCCGAGTTCTGCCGTGAGTTGATGGCCTTGGGTTATCAGGACGGGCTTGCCGCGGAACCTAACGTGCAGGCACTACTGGCACGATAGCCAGCTACCAGAGTCTGCCCGCTCAACAGAGCGGGCAAGCAAAACAACTTAGTCTTCAAAGCGATCCGAGAAGACTGGGTCACTTGGTTCGGTATCGCCGCGGAAAATCTCGATTTCGCCTGTATTAAATGTGAGGTAGACGTTACCTTCCTCGTCCTCGCCGAAGCCGTAGTGCCCAGCAAATCCGCCGGCAGACGAGAACAGATTGCTCGTCCAGCTGCCTTCATTTATTTCTTGACCGAAGAATATGCGTCCGGAACAGTAGTCCGAATAGATATAAAGCCCTTGTAGCGACGTTACCGGCCCTCGATACCGATATCCTCCAGTAATCGAACAGCCTCCAGACCCATTCCGGTATTCAAGAACAGGAAGCACGCTGCTGCCCAATGGGCAAGCTGTACTCGTGGAGCCGCGCTCGAAGCTGCCTTCACATTCCTTCCAGCCAAAGTTTGCCCCTGCTGAACTACCTGCAGGCAGTAGACTGATTTCTTCCCAAGTGTTCTGTCCTACATCCCCTATCCACAAGTCGCCGTTCTCACGGTCAAAGCTGAAACGGAACGGGTTACGCAACCCATAAGCCCAGACTTCGCCACAGCGATTGCTCTGGCCAACAAAAGGATTGTTTTCAGGGATGGCATAAGGCGCAGAACCATCACCATTTGCGGCGCACAAATTGTTACTTCCTGTCGGCGTCGTGTTGTCGATATCGATTCGAAGCATTTTGCCTAATAACCATGCTGCAGACCCGGATTTGCAGCCTGGAAATGGAGCATCAGAAGGTGGTGTTGCAGACGAGTCCAAGCCTTGACCACGTTCGCAAGGGTCATTGCCGCTACCGCCGTCGCCCATGCCGATATAGAGATAGCCGTCTGGCCCGAAAGCAATGTCACCGCCATTATGATTGGAGTAATCTTGAGGAATGACCATGATCTGCCGACGGCTTAATAAGTCAACCTGGTCGGGGTTTTCGACCGATACCTGATATTCGGCGATCACAGTATCTCCGTCGGAAATAGCCGCCAAATTATCAGCCGAATGATTGATATAGAGCAGGCCGTTGTTTTCATATTCGGGGTGAAACGCCAAACCAAGCAGACCACGTTCCCCGCCAGTCGTAGTGACGTTGTCCACGTTCAGGAAAGGATCAGCGAGGATTGTCCCGTCGGAGGTTACGATTCGAACCCGTCCATCAAGCTGGACGATAAATTTTCGCCCGCTGCCATCGCCAGCATGGCGAACAGCAACTGGTTCAGTGAAACTTGCGCCACCAAATGCTGGCTCCAACGTAATATCGGCGGGAATCTGCGCCAGGCTGATGCTGCTTCCGATCAGTAAGGTAAGGACAGTCAGAACTCTGGGGGTCATATTGGTCTCGTTTGGATTTTGGGCCGCTCCCCCGACACCGCCTATGGTAACGCAAGGCAACGGACCCGGCCAAATGCACAAGCGTACTCCGCCACTCATTCGGTACCTTTCAGCGGGTCGGAAAGCGTTCATCCACAGGGCGGGTGACGATGGCCTGGCTGGCATTGGGCATCGTTGGGAGCTGGGTGGGTCGAGCGAGCCGAGGCGATCTGATTGATGCTCTGGATAATTGACGACCCGACTGAGAAAAGAAGGCCGGGGAAGTCCCCGGCCTGATGCTTCTCGACGTGGCGTCGCCGTCAGTCAGTCAGGGCGTGCCCTCGAAGCGATCTTCGAAGATGAGCGGGCTGTTGGCCGGTGTTGGAATCAGACACCACTGATTCAAAGCGCCGGTATCAGCGCCGGCGTTGTCGCTGACGTTCAGGCGCCAGGTGCCCGAAAGATCTTCGCCGATGAAGCTGGCCAGTGGGTCGTTGGGCCTGTAGGTGGCTTCCGGATAAGCGTTGGGATTGCCGCCATCGTCGCAGTCTGCTTGCAGACTCAGCGTGGCCGTGTCGGAAACGCCGGTCTGGACGTTTTCGCTGTTGCAGCCAAAGGTCGTATTCGCCCCGTCTGCCCGGTTCATCAGTTCGATACTGGTGCCGGTGTCGACATGTTCCAGCGTGATGATCAGATCGCCGACCCAGGTGTGGGTGATGTCCAGCGTCATTGCAAGGCCGCCCAGGGCGCCGGAGGTTTCGATGACCAGGTCAGAGTTCAGGCCGGCGGCTTCGTCATCTGGTATGGCCGCGTCCGGGCTGATGCAGATCAGGTTGGCGGTGGTGAAGTCGACCGCCTCGGACCAGGCACCATCGCCGCAGTCATTGATGCCCCGGACCCGAACATAAAACGTCGTGCTGGGGCTGAGTGAGCTGCCGACCACGTGGAACTCCGTGGCCTCGGTGGCGCTGTAGACGATGTCGGTAAAGCCCGGGTCGGTCGCGATCTCGACCTCGTACCGGACCGCCCCGGCGACCGTGTCCCAGCTGATGGTCGGGCTGGTGCCGATGTCGGTTGAGCCACTGACCGGAGCGATGATGGTCGCAGCGGCCGGCGCGGCCTCGGCGAGGTTCAGGCTGATCGGTGCAAGACGAGTTAGCGTGCCAGACTCACCCTGGACGGAAAGGCTATAGCTGCCGATGCCGGCGCTGGCCAGGTTGCTGAGCGTAAGCGTGCTACTGCCCGGCGGAGGGACCGGATTGGTCGAGTAGCCGTCGGTGGCGCCGGCTGGCAGGTCGATCGTGCTCAGGGTGACCGGGTCTGCGAAGCCGCCGGACGAGCTGACGTCCACGGTGACCTGGACGTCGGCAAATCCGCACTGGCTGATTTCTGCCGAATCGAGGCTCAGTGCGAAGCCGGTATCGCCCGTGCCGTCGATAAACTCCGGATTGCTGCCAAGCGGATCGAGGTGGTCGCGCATGCGCGTGTCCGGCGTGCCCAGGCCTTCCCAGCCGTGGAAGAGACCGCCGTAGAAGTCGGATAGCTGGGTTCCCGTGGCACCACAGAACGCCGGGCCCCCGCTGAGAACGCCAATCAATCGTTGATCGGCCGAATACAGCGGTGAGCCGGAAGAACCGCCTTCGGTCACAGCCGGCGGAAGAGGACCACCGGCCGGCATGTTTGGCAGCTCCGGCGGATCGGTGTGCCAGAACGGTTGCCAGTGCACCTGATCCGAGCCAGCGATGCTGCCGATCTGCATATCGTCAGCAACCCAGGTGATGCGCTTTTCATCGACGCCGGGGTGGTGGATCGAGGCGCACAGGCCGTCGGTGCTGTTGCCCGGGCCTTGGGCGCAGATGGTTGGCGGCGGGCGGCGATCCCAGCCCGACCAGTACAGGTTCCAGTCCGGGTTGGGCTCGTCGTTGACTTCTACCAACATCATGTCAGAGCATTCACTGCCGTCGCTGCAGCCGCCGCCGCCAAAGGGGTTAACGGTGTTGGCGATGAACGTTGTGCCCGAGCTGCTCTGGTTCGGATCCGGCGGCTGAACCTGGGTTCCGGATGGGTCGCCTGGTCGGCGACAGGTCGGCCATTCGTAGTTCCAGAAGATCACCACGTTCGGCGCATCGCTGGGGCCGATGCAGTGGCGAGCCGTCATGAACAGCATGCGCTGGTCATTGGCCGTATTGTTGACCAGCGAGCCGGTGCAGAAATCCGTGCCGCTGACCTGGTAGGCGCCGACCGAACGTCGCGGCAGATTCCATGGGTCGCCCTCGCTCAGGCAGGCCACGTCCTGGTTGCAGGAGCCGGAGCGCTGGCCGCCCAGGGTGCTGCAGGACTGCTTGCCGTCGCCGGTCAAGCCTTCAATCACTTGCTGATAGTTTGGCGCTTTGGTTCCGAAGCCGCGATAGCCATGGCTGACCTGTTGCACCGTCAGGCTGAGTTGATCACGCAGGCGCGTCGGCACGCTGACCTCGATGATCGCATTGTCACCGTAAAGGTTGGGCGTCCAGAACTGCCCATGCGCCTGATTGATCTCCGGACCATAGGGGCCGATGACCTTGTAGGTGTCGACCGTGCTTTCGCCAACCGCTTTCGGGCTGTAGATGAATAGCTAGCTGCCTTCGGGCAGCTGGACATTCTCGAAGCCGAAGTTGATCAGCGTTGCTTCATCGGCAGAGACTCGCAAGCGCCAGATGCTGAAATCACCGGCCTCATCCCACTGGCCATAGCGCTCGGTGCCAAGCGCTACTGCATGTGGAAAGGCAAAGCGAATGTTCCCGCCACCGGACTCACGCAGCGCGTCCTGCTGGGCCAGCGTCGCCAGATCCAGCGCGTCAAAGCGAACCTGCTCGACCTGGGACAGCGGCGTCAAGGCATCGCGATCCAGACTGAAACTCAGTGGTGCAGCTTGAGCGTTGGCAAATGCGGAAAAGGAAACGAAGGGAACAAGAAAAAGAAAGGCAAGAATTGAACTGCGTTGCATAGATTGTCTCCCGGCCGACGATGACCGACGTCGGTGCACTGGTTTGATTCGTTCGGCCGCTGTAGCTTGAACGAGCCCTCCCCCGAGAACGGCCGGGTTTAAAAAAAGATTATCGAAAGCGCGGCGGAAAAAACGTGATGCACATCTCGTTTTAGGTT
>Ga0207419_1000433_pt1 | contig 36531 bp, 27 predicted proteins | sample ElkSloMetagenome_4_FD_184723 | JGI IMG/M metagenome (GOLD analysis project Ga0207419, IMG submission 184723) | Hot spring microbial communities from Elkhorn Slough, Monterey Bay, USA - MD2A (version 2) | ecosystem: Environmental > Aquatic > Marine > Intertidal zone > Estuary: Microbial mat ...
TGAAATGCCTCATGTAATTCTTGAATGGTCGCTTTGTTTAAAGCATTGAGTTTTTTGGGTCGGTTTATAATTATATAAGCTATACCCGATTTTGATTTGAGAAGAATGTTATTGAATGTCATATTTATAAAGTTTTAGTCTATTTACGTTTTAGGGAATGTAACTCTAAAGGTCGTGCCTTGGTCTATATTAGAATTAAAGTCAATACGACCTTGATACGCTTCTATAATATTTTTAACCATAGCTAATCCTAATCCCATACCACTTGATTTTGTAGTAAACTTGGGTTCAAAAATTTTGTGTTGCATATCTTCTGGTATTCCTATACCATTATCTTTTACCGATATAACCACATGAGCTTTCTCCGCATACACATGCACTGTGATTTGAGGACTGCTATTTTCTATGGCAATAGATTGTACGCTGTTTTTAACCAGATTGGTTACTACTCTTATGAGTTGTGCCCGATCAAATTTAGCGATTATTTTATCATCATCTGCCTTAAAATGAATATAGGGTTCATTGAATATGTCTAAGGCTAATTTTACAATTTCTACAACATTAAGATCTTCGCTTTTCTGTGCGGGCATTTTAGCGAAGCTAGAAAAAGCTGAAGCTATAGAACTCATGGTATCTATCTGCTGAATAAGGGTTTTACTGTATTCCTGTAATTTTTGCGTGATATCCGGATCGTCTGGATTAAACTTGCGCTGAAAACTCTGTATGGTGAGACGCATTGGGGTAAGTGGATTTTTAATTTCATGTGCTACTTGTTTTGCCATCTCTCGCCAAGCCTGCTCTCGCTCGCTAGTCGCCAATTTAACCGCACTCGCTTCAAGTTGGTCTATCATACTGTTATAAGCATTTACCAAGGTGGCTATTTCTTCGCTTGAAGAACTGACTTCAATTTTCTTATTGCGCCGTTCTAATCGTGTTTCATTAAGTTTATCACTAATGGTCTTAAGTGATTTTGTTATGTATTTTGAAATGTAATATGCAAAGACCACAGCCATTAAAATCATGAGTAAATAGGCATAACCTAAACGGAATAAAAACTCTCTAAGTTCCTTGTTTAAGAATTCATCATTTTCTAAATAGGGGAGATTTAATATGGCTAAGTTTTTAAATTTTTGATCTGTTATATAGGTGTAAGACGATTGAAAAACTTGTCCGTTTTTCTCATTTTTAAATACCACACGATGCGATGCGGTATTGGCTAGACTATTGAGCACTTCAGCCGTTAAACACTGGTTCACAGCATCATTGGTTAAAGTGGCCTTAGACGACTTAAGAAGATCACCTTCTAAATCATATAAATTAATTTGAAGATTATGAATGTTAGCAATTTCAAAGATTTTCTCTTTAAAAATAAGAGGGATATTTTCAGTCTTAATTTCGTAGGTGTTCTGCCTGTCATTAAGAACAAAATTAATATGTTCTCTTATGGCAGATTCTTTTCTATTGAGACGATCTCTGTGATATTCTCTGGCCTCTTCGTTATACTGATAGATGCTCACCGCCGCAATAAGAACGGAGGCTAATAGCACCAACATAATCATGGCTACAAAAATACGTGAGCGTAAAGAGAGTCTCTTTAATTTCATAGATTTATAAATGAGCTATTCACAACAAAAATTGAGCCATTTATGCATTAGGATTCTTGGCTCTAATACGCTTGTAAATTTTAAAACCTAACATAATTAAAATACCAAGTACCACAAGGCCAGCTATGCCAAATACCCAATTAAGAGCATTTTTTAAAATCACCAAAAAGACCACAGCAAATAAAATAAAGGTGGCTCCTTCATTCCAAATACGCATAAAACTAGAGCTTTTCACCACGATATCATTTTGAAGTTGCTTGTAATACAAGTGGGTCTGGTAATGATACAAATAAAGCAAGACTACAAAAGCCAACTTAACGTGCATCCACCCTTGCTGAAACCAGCTTGGCACCAAATACATAAGCCATAGAGCGAAAATGGTAGCTAAAAAAGCCGATGGCCAGGTAATAATATACCACAATCGTTTTGCCATTAATTTTAGCTGGTCACCAAGGATTTCCTTATCAGGTGAGGGCTTATGATAAGCTTCAATCTGATATACAAATAACCGCGGTATGTAAAACAGCCCTGCAAACCAGGTCACTACAAAAATGAGATGTAAAGCTTTAATGTAATTGTAATACTCCATTAATCCTCAACAAATAGATAATTTAATTCTTTAGCATTAAATGCACTGTTAAATGCCTCAACCTCTCTACTCAGAAGTGCATCGAATTCATTAAGCTGTTTTTTTATTTGAGATGTTAATTCATTCTTTACTTCAATATCTTGATCTGTTGGTGGAAAGTCTCCCATGCTTACCAGCGCATTTAAATGGCCTAATTTGTTGGTGAGTTTTATAGGAAAATTAAGCGGATCCTGATTGCTCCGATTTTTTGTCTGGTAAAGCTCTTTTTCTATATCGGACAGTTGCGATTCTAATTCTTTTGCTTTGTCTAGCAGATCTTTTACGTTTTCATTGTTTTTATATTGGTCTTGAAAAGCACTTAATTGCTTATTAATATGTCTTATCTTTTTAATGGATTTGTGAGCTCTATCGATGGTAGCATTAACATCGGTAATAAAGTCAAATTGCTTTTTCATGTCCTCCACGCTACTTTCGGCCCTAGGGTCTGCCAGAACTTTAAACGATTGTTCTTGCACTTCACCATTCACATTAAGACTTACCTTATAATTACCAGGTACTGCTTTTGGCCCCTCTAAACTGGCCCACCATAAAATCATACCATCTAAGCGCTCTGCACCATCATAAGTTAAATCCCATACAAAACGATTGGCTCCCGTTTTTACGGCCAATTTATTCGTTTTGCTCTGCGTTGAATAGGTTTTAATTGTATCTCCTTTAGTATCTAAAAACGTCAAAGACACATTATCATCTTCAGACAAATCTTTAATATTAAAATAGGTGATTACACCGTTAGGGTGGTTGGTTCCTTGAGTTAAACTTCCGCTGCGGCTACCACCTCGCATTCTGTAAGTGTCTTTGGGTTGAAATAATACATTAGACTTTAGATCCGCATTATAAAGTTGATGTAATACAGTTAAATCATCAATCACCCATAGACTTCGCCCTTGAGTCGCCACAATTAAATTATTATCTTTTATAGTGAGATCGGTTATAGGAACAATAGGTAAATTTAACTGAAAGGGCTGCCAATCCTTACCGTCATTAAAAGAAATATACATGCCCGTTTCTGTACCTGCATAAAGGAGTCCTTTTTGTTTTGGGTCCTCCCGAAGCACTCTGGTAAAGTGTTCATCTGCAATACCGTTTGTAATTTTTTTCCAGGTTTCACCATAATCTGTTGTTTTGTATAAGTATGGAGTAAAATCGCCTGTTTTGTATTTTGTGCCGGCCACATAGCAAGTACCTTCGTCAAAAGCACTGGGTTCTATGCTATTAATCATCATCCAATCTGGCATATTCTTAGGGGTAACATTGGTCCAAGTTTTACCTCCATCTTGTGTGATGTGAATTAAACCATCGTCACTTCCCACCCATAATAATCCTTCTTTTAAGGGTGATTCGTTAGCTGCAAAAATGGTACAATAGTATTCTACCGAAGTATTATCTTGGGTTATAGGTCCTCCCGAAGATTTTTGTTTTTCGGGATCGTTGGTTGTTAGGTCTGGACTGATAACTTCCCATGATTGGCCTTCATTTTCAGTGACGTGCACATGTTGCGAAAAGGTATACAATTTATTGGGATTGTGTCTTGAGAATAAGATTGGAAAATTCCATTGAAAACGATATTTCATCGCTTCTGCGCCACTACCCATAGGATTGTCTGGCCATACGTTTATGGCTCTTACGGTTTTTCGGTCGTGATTAACTCTTGTAAGATAACCGTCATAGCTACCTCCATAAACGATATCATTATTTTCTGGATCTACAGCAATATGAGCCGATTCACCTCCTGCTGTGCGTTCCCAATCATCTTCAGAAATAGAATATCCTTCGGTTCTATGAGGAATTCTAAGCGTTGAATTATCTTGCTGTGCCGCATAAATTCTGTAAGGAAAAGCATTGTCTGTTGTTACTCTATAAAATTGAGCTGTAGGCTGATTAAGGTAGGTGCTCCAGGTCTCACCACCATCGTAGGTGACTTGTGCCCCTCCATCATCGCCAATAATCATGCGTTTGGGATCTTCTGGTGCTATCCAGAGATCGTGATGGTCGCCATGCGGCGCACGATAGTTCCCAAATGTTTTTCCCCCATCGGTACTTTTGTGATAGCTTACATTAAGCACATAGACAGTATTGGCATCCTCAGTGTCTGCATAAACTCTCGTGTAGTACCAAGCGCGCTGTCTCAATTTTCGTTCGCTATTAACTTGGCGCCACGATGCACCACCATCGGTGCTTTTATACAAGCCCCCGTCGTCTTTGTTTTCTACAATGGCCCAAACCAAATTATTATTTACGGGCGAAACACTCACACCTATAATGCCTAAAGTACTCTTAGGAAAGCCTTGATTTTTTGAAATCTCTGTCCAGGTTTCACCGCTATCCGTACTTTTCCACAATGCCGAACCTTCACCCCCAGAACTTAAACTGTAAGGTGTGCGTTTTACACGCCATGTTGAAGCATATAAAACCCTTGGGTTTTTTGGGTCTAGGACTAAATCAACAACGCCTGCGTGTTCATTTGCAAACAATGTTTTTTTCCAAGTTTGTCCGCCATCGGTGCTTTTGTAAACGCCACGTTCTTCGGTTGGCTTATAGATATTCCCCATAACCCCAGCATAGACAATATCAGGATTGTCTGGATGTACAGCAATTCTAGGAATATGTCTAGATTTTGGTAAGCCAGCTTTTTGCCAAGTCTTACCAGCATCAATACTTTTCCACATTCCATAACCAGAAGACACATTGCCTCTCACTGTTTTTTCACCACCACCAACATAAATGACATTGGGATCGCTTTTAGATACCGTTACAGCACCAATACTACCACCAAAAAAGCCATCTGAAATATTGGCCCAGGTTCGACCACCATTTGTCGTTTTCCATACGCCACCACCTGCAGCACCAAAATAGTAAAGATCGGGTTGCTGAGGAACGCCCGTCACGGCGGCACTTCTACCACCTCTAAAAGGTCCTACAAGCCTATACTCTAAAGCCTCATAATCTGATGAGTTGAACGTTTGTGCAGTAATACCAAAGTAAAAAGAAGAGCATACTGTTAGAACAGTAAGAAAGAGAAATCGCATATGTCTATTGAGTTTAGTTTTAGTCGCCTAAAAATAGGGATTTAATACTAATTTTTTTCTGCAGGTATTAAATTTAACTTTACTTCACGATAAAGCGCAAAGGCCGTTACAATGGTTGAAAGTACATCGGCAACGGGGAAGGCCATCCATACGCCCAGTTCACCGTAAAATTTTGGTAAAATAAAAATTAAGGGAATAAAGAATATGCCTTGCCGTAACAAGGTAAGCACAAGTGCAGGCTTAGCTTTTCCGATAGCTTGGAAATACGCCGCTCCTATAAGCTGAATAGCTATAATTGGTGTAGCGGCAAACACCCAGCGCATTGCCGAAGGTGTTTCTTTTAATACGGCCAGATCCTGGGTAAATAATTTTGTAATGGTTTCAGGAAATACCATTAAAAATACAAAGACTACCGTTGCCAAAAGTGCCGCATACTTAATGGCGGTGAATATCGATTCTTGAACACGTCTAAATTTATCGGCTCCATAATTATAACCTGCTATCGGTAAAAACCCTTGGGTAATCCCATAAACAGGAAATAGAGCAAACATGAGCATCCTTCCCACAATAGCATAGGCGGTAACGGAGGTTTCTCCACCAAAATCGAACAAGATATTGTTCATTAACAGATAGGTAACGCTAATAACCGCCTGACGTGACAAGGTCACAAAGCCAAGACTTGCTATTTCTTTAACAATAGGAATATCTATACCTAAATGACTAACATCTAATTTTAACTCAGAGTGTTTGGAAAAGAAAAACCAAATAATAAATAACAGACATAAAATATAAGAGCCTGTTGAGGCCCAAGCTGCACCGGCCATTCCGTAGTCTAAGACTCTAATAAATAATACATCTAAAAGTAAGTTACCGGCAGAAGGAATCATCATGGCATACATGGCAAAGGTTGGCTTACCTTCAGCGCGTATCACGGTATTTCCCATCATGCATAGCGCTAAAATAGGAACCCCATAAAGAATGATTTTATAATAGATTTTCGCCGGTTCAAAAATGGCTCCTTTACCACCAAAAGCTGGTATAAGTGTATCGACATAAATAAGTCCGAAAATCACAAACAATACCGTAATCGCGGTGGTAAGCGCTATTTGATTTCCAAAAGTCTTTAAGGCCTTAAAATGCTGATTGGCCCCTAAAGCGCGTGATATAATTGATGATCCACCTACACCAATAGCCATACCTAAAGCAGCAATAAAAAACGATACGGGTAAAACCACGTTAATTGCGGCGATAGCTACAGAACCAATCCAGTTGCCAACAAAGATAGTATCTACTAAAATGTTTAAAGACATCACAAGAATCCCAATAGAAGCAGGTACTGCCTGCCTTATAAGAAGTTTCCCTACAGGCTGTGTTCCTAAATCTTGTGATGAAACTTTGGCCATTAGACTGATTTTGTGGTTACCTCAGCCCAATTGTTTATCCATTTTACTAATAAATTTACCCAATTATCATCGTCGTTTAGGCAAGGAATAGTCGTAAAGTCTTTTCCACCTACCTCATGGAAAATTTCTTCACCCTCCATGGCAATCTCCTCAAGTGTTTCTAAACAATCACTTACAAATGCAGGCGTAACTATGGCCATAGACTTAAGGCCTTCTTTACCAAATCTTTCAATAGTTCTGTCTGTGTAAGGTTGTAACCACGGATCGAAACCTAAACGGGACTGAAAACTTGTTGAGTAAGTGCCTTTTTTAAGATTTAAATGTTGCCCGACAAGGCGAGTAACTTCCTTACACTGATGTCTATAACAAAATTCATGGGCTGGAGATGGTGTTTCGCAACAGCTGCCATCTATTTTACAGTGCGATTTGGTGACATCGCTTTTTCTTATGTGCCGTTCGGGTATGCCATGATAAGAAAATAATAAATGTTCGTAATCCTTACCTTCTAGATGCTTGGCAATACTTTCAGAGAGCACCTTTATATAGTCTGGGTTGTTGTAAAAGGGTTTTAAATCGGTAATCGTAATATGGGGGAAATCTTTTTTTCTAATCTCTTCAGCTAACACCAAGATGGTCTCTGTGGTAGCCATAGCGTACTGTGGATATAATGGAATTAAGAACACCTCGTCTACCCCTTGTTCAACAAGTTCTTGCAGCCCTTTTTTTATGGTTAAACTGCCATAGCGCATAGCTAGAGCTACAGGGTATTCAACTTGCTGTTGTATTTTTTGTTGCAATCGCTCTGAGAGCACAATAAGGGGTGAGCCTTCATCCCACCAAATTTTTTGGTAGGCTTTGGCAGAGGCTTTTGGTCGTGTATTTAAAATAATACCTTTTACTAAAAGCGTTCTGGCCCATTTAGGAACGTCAATTACACGTTCATCCATTAAAAATTCACCCAAATAGGTTTTAACATCCTTAGGCTGCGGAGTATCTGGCGAGCCTAAGTTTACTAGCAATATTCCTTTTTTCATAGCGTATGGTAAAGCCAATTTTATTTCAACAAAGATACAAAGCATTGTATTGAAATCTACCTAAAGCATTATTGTATTTCGCAATAGGTATATTGCCATAACTTAATTGAGAGTATCTTCAAATTTACCTCCTAGGGGTTATGCTAAACCTCTTTCAGTACTAAAAAAGTCTATAGCCTTAACTCCTAAAGTAAACCAGCGCAGGCAAAACTATGTTAAAGTTTAAGTTATTTTTAATTAAACATTACGGTTTTGCACAGCAACATTACTGAAAGACCGTAACCATAATTTTTTAGATCAATTCTTATATTTTTTTATTGTTTCCATTTTTGTTTTTCATAGTTTTATGAGGTGCAAACAATTACAAGAATGAAAAGCAAAGACATTTAAGTAATCTTTTGAGCGTGTAATATTACAAAACCAGCGTTGGTTTATTTTCCTTGCATCCCTCTTGGCACATTTTCTCTTTGCTGATTCTTTGCTAATAATCTTTGCATAATTATTAACACAACCTTGATGAAGAGATTTTAAAAAATTTAAGATTATGAGAAAATTAGTTTTTTGCGCATGTTTTTACGCTACTTGGCACTTTTATTTACGCCAATGAAAAAATAAACAAGTCAGTTATCGGCGATGGTTTGCAGATGACAAACTTGAATTCACCCTGAGAGACAATTGCTTATGCCTATAATGAATCATATGGACTATGTACGGCTATTATCTATCATTTTGATGATGAAGGAAATTTAATAGGAATGTATGATTTTACTTGGGAATCGAGTTTGTCTGATATAGAAGGCGGATGTGCTTTAGATGCCAGAATAATAGAATTCGCAATGAATTCAGGTAACTATTTCTAATTATATGGTTTTTGGTATTAATTCTATTCTTAAAGTCTAATGGTTTAATTAGACTTTAAGAATTAAAACTAGCAAAATTTAAAAAATAAACTCTTTATGAAATTATTCATTAGCACAATTGTCTTTATTTATATCTTAACTCAAACTGTGCATTCTCAAAGTATTACCTATAATCTCGAAATAGGATATACAATCTTATTTAATACCGAAAGACCAACCTCTCAACAAGGCATTTTATATTTAAATAGCTCAAGAGAAAAGTCTTTATTCATTTATGGAAAGAATACTGAGGCCAGTGTAAAACAAAATGAACATGAAAGTGAAAAATATGATATGTTTTTAGCTGCTAAGAAAAAGGTTTTTTACCATGATAAGAATAAAGACACCCTAATTTCAAGAATAAATTTATTTTCTGAACAATTTTTAGTAAAAGAAAATATCCCACGATTAAATTGGGTAATCCATAATGAAGAAAAAATGTTAGATAAGTACCTTTTAAAAAAAGCAACTCTATATTTCAGAGGTAGAAATTACGTTGCATGGTATTCAGAAGAATACCCTATTGCTTTCGGTCCATGGAAATTTAGTGGTTTACCAGGACTAATTATGGAAATATATGATACAACCAAACGTTACCATTGGCAAATAAACTCAATCAAACAAATAGAGGATACTTCTTTGAATTTGAAGCCCATTTTGATAGGGAAGGAAACACTGACACTAAAACAATATGCTGACAGGAAGTTTAATAATAATGACCATTTTAAAAAAATGGCAAGCAAACTACCTAAAGGAATACAAGTAACTAAAATGAAAGTTGCAAGGACAGGTTTTGAAATTAAGTTTGAATGGGAAGAAGAAAAAGAAGAAAATTAAGTCTTTTACTCTTATTAACATTAAATTATTTAGCTTTCTCTCAAACAGTTATCAAAGGAACTATTAGAGAAAAAAACGAAAAGTTAATCCCTTCATCAAGTGTTATTCTAAAAGACTCTTTAAGTAACTCTATTATTGCTTATACATTTTCAGATAATAACGGAAAGTATATCTTAAATATTAAGCAATATGGTAATTTTCACTTATCATTTTCTTCTCTTGGCTATAAAACGAAAGTGATTCCCTTAATAATTAATAAAGAGAATAAAAAATCAATTATAAGAAATATTATTTTAGAAGAAAGTGCTACAGAATTAGGAGAGGTAATTATTAATGCAGATAAGCCCATTTCTATTCGCAAGGATACCATCAACTTTAAAACCAAATATTTTACCGACGGCACGGAGCAGACTGTCGAGGAACTTTTGAAAAAAATCCCTGGGCTTAATGTGGACAGCAATGGCACCATAAAAGTAGGTAACCAAGAAATAGAAAAGTTGATGGTAGATGGAGACGACCTCTTTGAGCGTGGCTATAAAATCCTGTCTAAGAACATGCCAGCCTATCCCATTGAAGCAGTTGAAATCTTAAAGCGTTATTCTAACAATAGATTACTAAAAGACATTGAAGAGAGTAACAAAGTGGCTTTAAATCTTAAACTAGATGAAAAGTCTAAACGCATTTGGTTTGGCAATACTGAGCTTGGATTTGGTAATGATAGTTTCTACCAACTTAAAGGTAACCTGATGAACTTTGGCAAAACCAACAAATACTACTTTTTGGGCAACGGCAATAGCATAGGCTATGACGCCACGGGAGATATACAGCAACTTATAAGGCCATATAGGCATAACGAACCAGCAAGTATTGGGGATGACCAAAGTGTTAACAATATTCTTGGCCTATCCGCTGGCAGCCTTAACTTTAAGCGCAGTAGGACCAATTTTAACAATGCAGAATTGGCATCGCTCAACGCTATTTTTAACCCAACTGAAAAACTGAAAATAAAAACGCTCGGATTTTTTAATTGGGACGAAACTGATTTTTTTAGAAACAGTATTAATATCGTCAACGTAAACAACACCAACTTTACCAATACAGAAGATTACAGGCTGAGGAATAACAAACGAATGGCCTTTGGCAAAATAGATCTCACTTACAATATATCCAAAACCAAAATGCTTGAAGCTACTACTAAATACAATAATGGAAACTTTGATGATGGGTCAAACTTAATTTTCAATGGCAATACAACTATCGAGGATTTACAGTACCAGAACACACTCTTTGACCAAAAGATCAATTACACCAATAAATTTAAGGATAATAAAGTGTTTCTTTTAACAGGCCGTTTAATCAATGAGAAAACACCTCAGAATTACAGTATTAATCAATTTTTTTATGAAGATTTGTTTCCAAATTCCGAAGATGTAAATAATATTAAGCAAAAAAGCACTACCCAAATGCAGTTTATGGGGTTTAATGCCCATTTGCTTGATAGAAAAACAAGCGGGAATTTATTAGAGTTGCAATTGGGCAACGAATACCGCAAGGATCAACTGAATTCCGTATTTTCTCTATTGGAAGATAACAACGTTGTGAATGAGCCTATTGGCTTTCAAAACAACACTACCTATACCGTGAATAACCTTTATATCAAAAGTAAATACCGTTATAAACTAGGTAAGATAGGTTTAGTTGGTCATTTAAATTTCCATCAGTTGTTCAACAAACTTCAAAACGAAAGTACATCGGATAACCAAAATCCATTTTTCATCAATCCAAGCATAGGTATGGACTGGCAAATAAATGACAAAAATAAAATCATTACAAATTATAGTTACAATACCACCAATGCTCAGATTTTAGATGTATACGATAATTATGTGCTTATGGGATTCCGTTCATTTTCAGCTGGCACTGGAACCTTCAATCAACTAGATGCTTCAAGTTTTAGTTTTAATTATCAATTGGGCAATTGGAGCGACCGATTTTTTGCAAATACATTTTTACTTTACACCAAAAACCACGATTTCTTTTCAACCAGTACGCTTATTAACCAAAACTTTACCCTATCTGAAAAAATAGTAATCAAAGACCGAGAATTTATCACAGTCAATTCAAAATTAGATTACTATTTTAAATTTCTATCCTCTAACTTAAAATTGGATTTCGGTTTTACTAAAAGCGAATTTAAAAATATAGTGAACAACTCAAATTTTAGAAAAGTGAATTCCAAAAACTTCAATTATGGTTTAGAGTTACGTTCTGGTTTTACGGGCATATTTAATTACCACATTGGCACAAAGTGGCTTTACAGCAAAATAGAAACTACAATAAAAAATTCTTTTACCGATAACACCAGTTTTTTGGATTTTAGTTTTGTTTTTAATAATAATTTCAATTTACAAATTCAAACAGAGCGTTATTATTTTGGTAATTTAGAAAATGATAATACCTACTATTTTCTTGATTTTGAAACAAGATACCGACTGAAAAAAGACAAATTAACTATTGGTTTGTCCGGCAAAAACCTATTTAATACGAAAACCTTTAGAAATTTTTCTATTAGCGATATAGGGTCTTCAACTACAGAATATAGACTCCTGCCAAGATTTTTACTTTTAAAATTAGAGTATCGCTTTTAAAAATGCTAACTCGAAGCCGAAATATACTTCTTTGGGGTGGTCCCAAATTTCTTTTTAAAGGCGGCTATAAAATGGCTGGCCGTGCTATAACCCACTTTTAGACCCACTTCATTAACATTATATTGACCACTTTCTAAAAGTTTTCTCGCCATTTCCATCTTGTATTCGAGCAAATAACTGTAAACCGTATCGCCATAAACTTGCTTAAAACCTTCTTTAAGCTTATTTAAACTTAACCCAACTTCGTCTGCCAAATCTTGTAAACTTGGCGGCTCTGATACATTTGTAATCATGATATCTTTAGCTTTCTTAAGTTTAGCAATATTTTCATCATCTACTAAAAACGGACACTGCTCTGTATCGGCATCGGCGCTTTTATTAAAATACAAACTGAGTAGTTCATAAGCTTTACCTTTAAAATACAAGGGCTTAATGGAAGAGTTGAGATTAAATTGAACTAACTGATTTAGCACCACAGCCATAGAAGGGCTAATCTTATCTTCATTGTAGTATTTTTTGTCTTTATTTTCCTGTGTTAGAAATTCAATATAATGCGCATCGGAAGAAAATAAGCTGTGAAATTTTTTTATAGATATCATTAAAGAGAGCATCCAACTTTCTGGTTGAACTTGCAAATAAATGGGCAAACCCTTTTCTGGATTATATAATAGTAATGAAGATTCTTCTTTTATATCTAAACCATAACGCCCTCCATTAAACATAAAAGTAGCTTTACCTTTAGGACAAAAATGAAACTGAATAAAAGTGCTATCTACGTCTCGCTCAAGTAAAACAATATCTGTAGTTTCATTCTTATATTTTAGAAAGAAAAAATCATCCTCTAATAAAACCATTTCAAAAATACCTTTAGCGATACTTTTCGATGGCACAAATTCTGAATTCATAAGCTTTTTATTTAGAACAGTTCTAAACACCAAGACTAAAACTGCCATTATTTCTACAAAAATATGACAAAAATCATTTTTTATTAAAAAAACAACACAGAAAACCTCTCCCGATACTTAAAATACTTTTAGCGTTATTTTTTAGTTATTAACCACTTTACTTTTGCGTTGTTAATTTCTCCGTCAGGTAAACGAGTAAATGCAGCACGACTTAACACATTTTTATGCCCTTGGTCTCAGCTACAAGAAAGCTGATGCCGAAACACGTGGTCATTTTAGCCTTAGCGATAGCGCTAAAAGAGACTTATTAGAGGAAGCACAGCAGAATGGCATTTCTAGTTTGCTATTGATTTCTACATGCAACCGCACCGAACTTTACGGATTTGCCGAGCACCCTTATCAACTTATACATTTACTCTGCAAGCATACCAAAGGTACTGTTGAAGAGTTTCAAGAGGTGGCTTACATTTATAAAAATAAAGAAGCCATCCATCATATGTTTAAGGTGGGCTCTGGGCTAGACAGCCAAATATTAGGTGATTTCGAAATTATTAGTCAGTTAAAAACTGCTGCTCGCCGCTCTAAACAATTGCAGTTACTAAACTCCTATACCGAGCGCTTGGTCAATGCTGTTATCCAAGCGAGCAAACGTATAAAAACTGAAACGGAATTATCATCTGGTGCTACTTCGGTATCTTTTGCCGCTGTGCAATACATAATGAAACACGTCAATAATGTTTCAGAAAAAAATATCCTTCTTTTTGGGGCCGGAAAAATTGGTCGTAATACTTGTGAAAATCTTGTTAAGCACACCAAAAACTCGCACATTACTATTATAAATAGAACAAAAACCAAGGCCGAAGAGGTGGGCGGAAAATTTAACGTTATCGTAAAAGATATCAAGGCTATTGAGAATGAGATTAACGCATCAGATATCATCATTGTGGCTACAGGAGCTCAAAATCCTACCATAGTAAAAGAAATGATAACCTCAGCACAGCCTAAACTAATTCTCGACCTATCGATCCCAAAGAATGTGAGTGAAGATGTAAAAACTTTAGATACCGTTTCACTTATTCATATGGATGATTTAGCGAAGATTACAGATGATACCATTGAGCGCAGACGCGATTTTATTCCAGCGGCTAAAAACATTATCAAAGAAATTGAAGGCGACTTTAATGCTTGGTTAGATACGCGTAAATTTGTACCAACCATCCAAGCTATAAAACACAAATTAACCGATTTTAAAAATTCTGAAATCACTCAGCAGAAAAAGAAACACAGCAATCTTAATGATGCTCACATAGAGGTGATTACCAATAATTTGATTCAAAAAATTACCAATCAATTTGCGCATCATTTAAGAGAAGATAGCAATAGTGCCGATGAAAGTTTAGCGCTTATAAAGAAAATATTTCAGCTAGAAGAAACATCAGAAAATGTCTAAAATCATCCGCATTGGCACTAGAGATAGTGCTTTAGCTTTATGGCAGGCTAAAACCGTACAAGCACAATTAGAACATTTAGGTCATAAAACAACACTTGTCCCCATTAAATCTACGGGAGACTTGGTTTTAGATAAACCGCTTTACGAATTAGGTATTACAGGAATTTTTACCAAAACCTTAGATGTTGCACTACTCAAAGGCACCATAGATATCGCCGTTCATTCTTTAAAAGATGTCCCCACCAAACTTCCAATAGGGATTACACAAGCTGCCGTACTCAAGCGCGGTAACGTAAATGATAGCTTAGTTTTTAAAAGGAATGAAGAGTTCTTATCCAGCAAAGACGCTGTAATTGCAACGGGTAGTTTAAGAAGGCGAGCTCAGTGGTTAAATCGTTATCCTCATCATACGGTTGAAGATCTAAGAGGAAATGTCAATTCTAGATTGCAAAAGCTAGAAGACAATGAACATTGGAATGCCGCTATATTTGCAGCAGCAGGTTTAGGACGCCTTAATATTAAGCCAGAGCATATTATAAATTTAAGTTGGATGGTACCCGCACCTGCACAAGGAGCCGTCATGGTTGCAGCCTTAGAAGGTGATGCCAATCTTCTTGAGATTTGTAAAGAAATTAACCACAAAGAAACCGAAATTTGTACCACTGTAGAACGGGAGTTTTTAAGACGACTCGAGGGAGGCTGTACCGCCCCAATTGGTGCTTTAGCCTTTGTTAAAAACGATGAACTTAATTTTAAAGGCATTTTATTAAGCAACGATGGCAGCAAGAAAATTGAAGTTTCTAAAGTGGCTGCTCTAGATAATTATAAGGATGTGGCCGAGTTTTGTGCGGACTACGTTATTAGCAAAGGTGGAAAAACACTTATAGATAGTTTTAGACAGCGCAGTGAAAAACCCACAATTTTTTCTACAAAAAAATTAACGGACGAACAACAAAACCGCTTTCATAAAGACGCCGTAGTGGCTAGTGAAGATTTTATTCAGATCAGTCTCAATCGTATTCCTAAGAGTCACATAAAAGTACCCATAGAACATGTGGTCATCACCAGTAAGAATGCGGTGGAAGCCCTACTACATAATTTTCCGGCTGCAGAATTGCAGTTTAAAAACATCTATTGTGTAGGCCGAAGAACAAAGCGATTAATAGAAAAACGCATAGGGAAAGTCGCACATACCGAAGCAAATGCTGAGAGTTTAGCACAGTATCTCGTAAATCATATTAAGGATGAACCAGTCACCTATTTTTGCAGCAACCAACGATTAGATACCTTACCAAAAATCCTTCAACAAGGAGGGGTTCCATTAAATGAAATAGAAGCCTACCAAACCAAACACAGCACACATAACGTTGACGACCAAGTCGATGGCATTCTATTTTTTAGTCCTTCTACCGTAGAGAGTTATTTAAAAGCTAATGCTCCTCATGGTGTGGCTTTTTGTATAGGAGAAACCACTGCAGAAGCTGCTGCACCACATTTTAAAGAGGTAAAGACAGCAAAAGTTCCTCTGGTTGATAATGTGATTGAATTAGTAAACGATTTTTACAAGACAAAGCATGATTAAAAACGATTTATTTTTAAAAGCACTTAAAGGAGAAACTGTAGAACGTCCACCGGTCTGGATGATGCGACAGGCGGGGCGCTATTTGCCAGAGTTTATGGAAATCAAAAAAAAGTACGATTTCTTTACAAGATGTCGTACTCCAGAATTAGCTAGCGAAATCACCGTGCAACCTATACGGCGTTATGGAATGGATGCGGCTATTTTATTTTCGGATATTTTAGTCATTCCTCAGGCCATGAATATTGAGGTTGAGATGAAACCCAATTTTGGGCCGTATCTGCCTAATCCTATTCGTACACCACAACATGTGGATGGTGTTGTTGTACCAGATGTTTCTGTGGAGCTAGATTATGTTATGCAAGCCATAAAAGCTACCAAAGACAAGCTCAATGATGAGATTCCTTTAATAGGATTTGCAGGTTCGCCATGGACCATACTTTGCTATTGTGTCCAAGGACAGGGTTCTAAAAATTTTGACAAGGCCAAAGCGTTTTGTTTTACGCAACCTAAAGCAGCTCACGCACTGCTTCAAAAAATAACAGATACTACCATAGCCTATTTAAAGGCCAAAGTAGCGGCTGGCTGTAATGCCGTTCAAATCTTCGATTCTTGGGGAGGCATGCTATCACCAACCGACTATCAAGAATTTTCTTGGACTTATATCAACCAGATTATAGAAGCACTAAAAGATCATGCCCCGGTAATTGCCTTTGGAAAAGGGTGCTGGTTTGCCTTAGAAGATATGGCAAAATCTAATGCTTCAGCCCTTGGGGTGGATTGGACCTGCTCACCGAAAAATGCAAGACGTTTAACAGGTAACCAAATAACACTTCAAGGTAATTTTGATCCCTCACGATTGCTTTCACCGCCTCAAGTAATTAAACAAATGGTTAAAGAAATGATTGATGATTTTGGAAAAGATCAATACATTGTTAACTTGGGTCATGGCATATTACCTAATATTCCGGTAGATCATGCCAAAGCCTTTGTAGACGCTGTAAAAGAATACCATGTTTAAGCATTTATTTGACGCCTTAAAAGCCTATTCTGGTGCCTTAGCACTTATTTCTAAATTAAACCTTTGGCGGTATTTTGCTATCCCCATGGCCATTAGTATTGTTGTTGGTACCCTAATCATTACAAGTGCTTACGGCTTTTCTGATGATCTCGGTCATTGGATAGCAGATTTCTGGCTCTGGGATTTTGGTAGAGAATTCTTTACCACCATTTCCTCGCTATTAGGAGGCTTAATAATTCTCGCCTTGGGGCTCATTTTATTCAAGCATATTATTATGGCTTTGTCAGCGCCTTTTATGAGCCCTGTTTCAGAAAAAATAGAACAGTATCTCACAGGACAAGCAAAGGTTAATAGAATTAATAGTTCCTTTCAGTCTCAATTATGGAGAGGTATTAGAATTAACGGTAGAAATTTAATATTAGAATTGCTTATCACGATCCCAATTTTACTATTAAAATTCATTCCTGTAATAAATATTTTTTCAACAATTCTTTTGTTTCTGGTTCAGGCCTATTATGCCGGTTTTGGAAATATAGACTACACCTTGGAACGTCATTTTTCTTACCGTCAGAGTATAGCCTTCGTTAAACAAAGAAAAGGCTTAGCTATTGGCAACGGCATTGGTTTTTTACTAATTCTTCTTGTCCCTTTTGTGGGGGTTATTTTGGTACTCCCACTATGTGTTACTGCGGCCTCCGCAGCTACGGTTAAAACTTTGCATCCTAAATCTTAAATTATGAAACACCATATAAAAGATCAATTTTTTGAATACATCCATCAACTTCAGGACCAGATTACCTCTAAACTAGAAGCCGTAGATGGTAAATCTAAATTTAAAGAAGATATCTGGAAACGCGAGGAAGGCGGCGGCGGAAGAACACGCGTTATAGAAGATGGTGCCGTTTTCGAAAAAGGAGGTGTTAATATTTCTGGTGTGCATGGTAAACTGCCCGAAAGTATGCAAACGTATTTTGGTGTAAAGGATGCTGATTTCTTTGCCTGTGGATTAAGTTTAGTGTTACATCCTAAAAGTCCAATGGTACCTACCGTTCATGCCAATTGGCGTTATTTTGAAATGTATGACCAAAAGGGTAATATCGTAGACCAATGGTTTGGTGGCGGCCAAGATTTAACTCCTTATTATTTGTTTGAAGAAGATGCCGTACACTTTCATAAGGTTTGTAAAACCGCTTGTGACCAACACCACCCCGATTTTTACGCAGAATATAAAGTTAAATGTGATACTTATTTTTATAATTCGCACCGCAACGAAGGCCGTGGCATAGGTGGTTTGTTCTTTGATTATTGCAAGGCAACAGACGCTATAGACATGCACAACTGGTACGACTTCGTCACCGAAGTGGGCGATAGTTTTTTAGAAGCCTATGTGCCTATAGTAGAAAAAAGAAAAGCCTTATCTTACACAAAAGAACAGCGCCAATGGCAAGAAATACGACGTGGGCGCTACGTTGAGTTTAATCTTGTACATGACAAAGGCACCTTGTTTGGTCTTAAAACTAATGGCCGCATAGAAAGCATTCTTATGAGTTTGCCCCCTCATGTGCAATGGGTTTACGATCATCATCCCGAAAAAGGGAGTGAAGAAGAAGAGTTAATAACCGTTTTAAGAAATCCTAAAGAATGGGTTTAAGTTAAACTTTTAAATGACATGTCATGATGTTCCCAATACGCAGAAATAGAAGACTTAGAACTAACGAAGCTATAAGAAGTTTAGTAAGAGCAACTCATATTACACCAAATGATTTTTTAGTACCTCTTTTTGTGGTTGAGGGCAAAGGTGTTAAAGAAGAAATAGCATCCATGCCTAATTACTATCGCTATAGTCTAGACTTACTAAAAGAAGAGGTTAAAACACTTTGGAATTTAGGCTTAAAAGCAGTGTTGCTATTTGTAAAAGTAGATGAGCAATTAAAAGACAATAAAGGCACAGAAGCTGTTAATTCCAGTGGACTGATGCAACGCGCTATTAAAGCGGTTAAAGAGGCTTGTCCAGATATGTTGGTGATGACCGATGTCGCCTTAGATCCGTTTTCGTCTTATGGACACGACGGAGTGGTGGAGCAAGGTAAAATCATCAATGACCACACTGTAGAGATCTTAGCTGAGATGAGTATTTCTCACGCCGAAGCGGGTGCTAATTTTGTAGCGCCAAGTGATATGATGGACGGTCGTGTTTTGGCCATTCGTGAAGCTTTAGATCAATCTAATTTTATAGATACCGGCATTATGAGCTATTCTGCGAAATATGCCTCTGCCTTTTATGGCCCGTTCAGGGATGCTCTAGATTCTGCTCCTGTAGATAAGGCTGATGTACCTAAGGATAAAAAAACCTATCAAATGGATTTTGCCAACAGAGATGAAGCCCTTAAAGAAACAGAGATGGACATTAACGAAGGGGCAGACATTGTTATGGTAAAACCAGGACTGTGCTATTTAGATATAGTGCGGGATATTAAAAATACATTCGATGTTCCACTTGCCGTTTATCAGGTGTCTGGTGAGTATGCCATGCTAAAAGCAGCAGCTGCAAAGGGTTGGTTAGATCATGATGCCGTGATGCTAGAACAAGTTACTTCGATAAAGCGTGCTGGTGCTGATATTATAGCTTCCTATTTTGCTAAGGATGTCGTAAAACTCATCAATGGTTAATTGAAGCTTTTCAAAATAACAATCGCCACTTGAGTCTTATGCTGTATGCTCTTAAATACGGTTTATCGTTCGGCGTCATTTACGGAATAGGTCTTTTCCATATAACCTATTTTGCCGTCTTTTGAAATGGCTTCAACAATAACTAAAACTTCACCAACACGGTCATCATTATAAAATTCTAAGGTACACGACCCATCTTTATCCAGTTGAATTTCTGGTGCCCAATGCACCACACTTCTATAATCTGGGACTACCCAGTCTTGGCTGCTTAAATTTTCGTAAGTTGGTGCATAGAATGCCCTTGGCTCTGAAAAACCAGAAATCTCATGAGATCTTGCACCTTCTACCTTGGTAATACCATGTAAACCACCACCTGATTTTGTATAGATGTTAAGATAGCTTACAATATATGGCCCAAAGTTAATATTATTGGTGCCAAATATCTGAAAAACGTGACGGTACACATCTTTAGCTTTAAGAACAAAATCTATGCTACTTACCTCTTCAACAGGTATATCCTGAATGTACCTGTAATCTTCAATATAAACAGGTATATTATCAACTAATACCAAAGTAATATTGGTTTTATTAATCCTAGCGTATAGCCATGGCGGAAGACCAGGAACCTGCGTAATTTGTATAAGATCAGGATACATGGCTCTTAGCACACTGTAGATTCCAGAATTCAATTCAGGCGCAACTTCTTCCAATTCTTTGCCATCGAGAACGTGTTGAGGTTCACCGTGCATCTCAATAGACTTTTCCCTTGCTGGTGTTAGCTTGTAATCTCTTAGCTTTACCTCTTCTAAAGCTACGCCATTATAAGCGTTTTCATATTCACTTTGTATCTTATTTTCGGCTTTAACACGTTCTGAGAACGATGCTATTATTTGCTCGGGTAACTCGAAATTAACTTCTTGCTCTATGTTTATTTCTGGATGCCACTTTTTATCGAGATTAATAGTAAAATCAATGGGTTTTCCTTTTTTGTTAACCACTTGCATAAAGACGTCAGTCTTTGGTCTATAAATATCGTCAATGTCAAAATAATATCGACCACTAGAATCTATCTCTTGCTTATAAATATCTGCCGGATCATCATATACAATTAAATTGAGGTCTAAAGGTTTCTTTGGTCGTTTAGCAGGATTAAAATACGCGCCAATCGTACCCGATAAGGTTAAATTTGTTTCTGCCTTATATCTGTAATAACTGCTCGTTGGGCTCTCATTATATTTATAGGTGCGCCAACCTTGAGTGAGCATTAGAGCATCTAAATCTAGTGTTCTATCTGCATTTTTAACGTCAAAGTAAGATGAGGGATATTCTATAAACCCTCTTAACTCTGACGTTATCAACATATGAGCCCAAATATTAGATTTAAACTGCTTTACCGAATTAAACTCATCTTTATGTAAAACTAATACGGAAACGCTTGTGGTTTCAGGCAATTGTAGACTATCTATTTGTACTTTTAAACTGGTTTTTTCGCGTTGTACGTAATTCTGTTTATTTGAAACTAATGAGATATTTAAACGCTTATCTTCTCTTATGTTGAAATATAACCGCTCATTTATAATTTGATTGCTAGTATTGTAGACACTTATCTTAATTATGCCATCGGGCAAAGACCGCTTTGGAATACTTGCTATCCCTTTATCATTTTGTAAGGGTAAATTAAAATCGTGATAGGTAATGCCACGCGATACCGTCTTAACACGAACGAAGTTTAGGTGATTAGAAGTACTTTGTATAGATAAGTTTATCTGGTTCTTTAAATTTACGACGCTTAGTACACTGCCTTGTGACTTAACTTGTGGTAAAGGATAAGTATATAGTGTTTTTTGTTCATAAATTTCTGCATTATAAGCCGTACCTGTTTCAGGTATTAACTTAAATGTACCCATGCCCAAATCATTACTCGTAAATGTGGTTATTACATGACCTTTATTGTCTTTAATAACCCCAGAAACCTTATGGCCTAAACCTTTATAATTTACAGCTTTTATGCCCACCGTACTGAGAATACCATCAACCAAACCACCACCTTCTGGAAAAAACTGAACGTCGAGATAATTTTCATCTATAACAATTGTTTTGCTATAGGTGTTTTCTAATTGAGGCTTAAGCTTAAATCGTTTTAATTTGGGCTCTATTTTAAAACTTATTTTGGCTTGTTTTGTCTGTTGAGGTAATTGATATTTAAGTTTATAAAGATTATTATCATCCTTTTTTAAAATTACTGAGTCTATGGCAAAATCGGTTTTTATATACAGCTTAAGCTTTCCTTTATAGTCGGTATCTATCGTATTTGGATTAATATCTGCTGTAAGCTCTATAGCTTCCCCAGATGTTACGGTAGTATTTTGTATGGGGTGTATTGCTTCATTTTTTTGCAAATTAAGAACATCGATAGGCTGGCTAAATATAAAATCCTCATTGAAATTTCTATTCCAATTGGTATAGGCACGCAAGAAATATTTTCCTGTTTTAAAACTTTCTTGAAGATCAAAAGCGCCTGAACTTATGCCTTGGTTTAATTTTAGAGTTTTTGTCTCAACAACATTCTCATTAAAATCTATGAGTTCAACATATAGTATGCGGCTTATATCAGATAAACTATTATCAAATGATTTTGAAACAATTGCCTTAAACCATATCGTTTCCCCAGCTTGATAAAGGGTATTATCTATCTGTAAATAAATTTTTTCTGCTAAGCTGTATTTGGTGAGGGATGGGGTAGCGACCGTATTGGTAATCTGTGCATTTAATGCAACGGTAAATAACATTCCTATAAAATAATTTACAATAAATAGGTTTTTTATTTTTAGGTGATAGTTATTCATTCAATTTCGGCTAGTGAATTTAAGGTAAGATACGAAATTTCGTATTATACTTTGATTTAAAATGCACTCTGGGGCCTAATTCTTTCAAAATCAAAAAAACTACCACAATTCACAAAAACAAAATAACATTTTAATATAGCTTAGCTTCACCATAGATTTATTATATTAAGCATCAATCAGAGGATAATGCTTAGGAAACAACATCGTTCAATTAAGGAGTTGCGTGTCAATTTAACGATGTCATAAAGTATTAATAACCAATCCTAGAATATCCTATAATATTCTTTAATTTAGCCATAAAATAATTTCTGTTAATGGGCTTACTTATATTTTACGCCATTATATCTATTTTCTTCTCGTTTATGTGTTCTATACTTGAGGCTGTCTTACTTAGTATAACACCTACATTTATTAGTGTCAAGAAAAAAGAAGGTAAAGCCTATGCCTACGATTTAGAACTTCTTAAAGAAGACGTAGATAGACCCCTTATAGCAATTTTAACACTCAATACCATTGCTCATACTGTAGGGGCCATTTTAGTAGGTGTACAAGCCAAAGTGGCTTATGCAGAACTTTACGGTAGTGATGAACACACTATTATTGGGTTAAGTTTTACAGAAGACTTAATGGTAGGTATAGTTTCTACAGTGATGACAATTCTTATCCTTGTAGCTTCAGAAATAATTCCTAAAACTATTGGAGCTAAATTTTGGGAGCAGTTGGCTAACTTCACATCTAAAGCCCTTAAGGTCCTTATTTTTCCATTGCAATGGACAGGCATTCTGTGGCTGCTACAACTTACTACAAAACTCATTGGCGGAAAAGGTCACGGCAGTATTTTAAACAGAGAGAGTTTCGTAGCCATGGCAGATATGGCCCACGAAGAAGGTGTGTTTGAAGAAAATGAAAGTAAGGTTATAAAAAACCTTCTCAATTTCAAAGAGGTCTTGGCTAAAGATATAATGACGCCACGAACCGTTATGAAAACTGAAAACGAAGATATGACGGTAAAAGATTTTTTTGATGCCAATTCTAATATCAGATTTTCACGAATTCCTGTTTATACCAAAAACCCTGATAATATCACAGGTCTGGTACTTAAAGACGAGGTATTCAAAGAAATGGGGCTCGGGAATGGGGCTAAGGAATTATCAGAGCTTAAACGCAATATCATCATTGTAAATCGCAGCATGCCCATACCCAAATTATTTGAACAATTGGTAGAAAGCCGAAATCATATGGCTTTAGTAGTAGACGAATACGGCTCTGTGAGTGGTATTGTTACCATGGAAGATGTCATAGAAACCCTCTTAGGTCTTGAAATTATGGATGAAAGCGATAAGGTTTCAGATCTTCAAAGTTTGGCCAGACGAAGCTGGGAGATACGCGCTAAACGCTTAGGTATTATTGATGAAGACAATGCCTCTAATTAACGATTTTGTAAAATTACTTTTATATATTTAATAACTTAATCGTCTTATAATGAAGCTCCTTAAAAAAATAATTCAATTTCTTATTATTCTCATTGGGGTCACTGTAGCACTGCTCTACATCACAGATACAGACTACCTCTTAAAAGCAGTAAGAACTATTTACTTAAAAGGTTACACAACCGCTTATTTAAAAGACTATAAGCATTTCGATAACCAAACCATTTACAACGCAGAGCCAGATTCTTGGCCTAATCATAAAAATTACAATAACGTAAAGGCCACAACTGCCTTAGAAAATATTAACGCTAAAAACGGTACTATTGCTTATCTTATTATTAAAAATGATAGCGTTTGGTTTGAAAAGTATTACGATGGCTTTGGTGAAGATTCAAAATCAAACTCATTTTCCATGGCGAAAAGTTATGTTTCCGCCTTATTAGGAAAAGCTATAATGGACGGTTATATTAAAAGTTTAGATCAACCCGTTTGTGATTTTATTCCAGAATATTGCGACGGAAAAGCTGCTAAAATGACTGTTGGAGATTTGTCTTCTATGGCTTCGGGAACCAATTGGGACGAGCGCTATTACTCGCCATTATCTATTACCACTCGGGCCTATTTTGATGACAATCTTACCAAAGTGGTTACGGGTTTAAAGGTTGTTAATGAACCCGGCACCGCATTTAAGTATGCCAGTGGCGACACCCAAATGTTAGCCATTGTTTTAGAGCGTGCCACAGGCAAAAAACTCTACGATTATTTATCTCAAAGTTTATGGAAACCTCTTGGCTCTAATAATGAAGCGCTCTGGCAGGTAGACAGTGAAGAACATGATTTAGTAAAGGCCTACTGCTGTATAGCGAGTAATGCACGAGACTTTGCTAGGCTGGGAAAACTTTACAAAGATCATGGTAAATGGAAAGGAACACAGGTCTTAGACTCTGCATTTATAGCAAAATCGGTGACCCCACGATTTAAAGACAGTCCGGAGTACGGTTACGGCTGGTGGCTTAAAACTATAGATGATAAGGATTTCTTTATGATGCGTGGACATTTGGGGCAATATGTTATTGTAGAACCCAATGATAATGTTATCATTATACGGCTAGGACACTCAAAAGGTGAAGGCGATGCCATAGGTAGTTTTACACCAGATATAACAACTTACATTGAAGAAGCTTATAAAATGCTAGATAAATGATTGGTAAGCTCAATTTAGAACACATCTTATTTTTAGACATTGAAACAGTGCCTGAAACAGCGTCGTTTTCTGAATTAGACACCGATAAGCAAGCTCTATGGGAAAAAAAATCCCAATATCAAAGAAAAGAAGACTACACCGCAGAAGAATTCTATGATCGCGCAGGTATCTGGGCAGAATTTGGGAAAATAGTATGCATCTCAGTGGGGTATTTTAATATAGAAGGAGATGTAAGAACCTTTAGAGTAACATCGTTTTTCGGTGACGAAGTAAAAATTTTAAAAGACTTTAAAAATTTAGTTATTGCTCACTTTAGTCAAGCTAAACATCTGTTATGTGCCCATAACGGCAAAGAGTTTGACTTTCCCTATATTGCAAGGCGTATGATTATTAACAACATCACGCTCCCTTATAAACTAAATCTTTTTGGTAAAAAGCCATGGGAGGTACCGCACTTAGACACATTAGAATTATGGAAGTTCGGTGATTATAAAACTTATACATCCTTAAAATTACTTACAAATGTTCTAGGCATTCCTTCGCCTAAAGATGATATTGACGGAAGCGAAGTCTTCGACACCTACTATAAAGATCAAGATTTAGATCGTATTGTTCGCTATTGTGAAAAGGATACCATTGCGGTGGCGCAGGTGCTCCTTCGTTTGCGTGGTGATGTGTTACTTCATGAGTCTGAAATTAAACACGTGTAATATGCCTAAGACCCTCCTAAGCGTAGAAGACTTAAGCATATCTTTTTTTCAGAATAAGACTGAAATACCCATCATAAAATCCATTTCTTATCATATTAATGAAAATGAAATTGTAGCTATAGTGGGTGAATCGGGCTCGGGCAAATCTGTGTCTTCTATGGCGATTAACGGGCTTCTACCTAAGCATATTTCTAAGGTCACCTCTGGCAATATTAAATTTGAAGGCACTGATTTAACCTTGTGTTCTGAAGCAGACTTACAACAATTAAGAGGTAATGACATCGGAATGATATTTCAGGAGCCTATGAGCGCACTAAATCCGTCGATGACCTGCGGCAAACAAGTTGAAGAAGTGCTAAAACAGCACACAACTTTAAATGCTCAAGAACGAAAAAGTGCCATATTAAAATTATTTCAACAAGTAAAACTACCTCATGTAGAACGTTTGTATAAGGTTTACCCTCACGAAATTTCAGGTGGACAAAAGCAACGGGTAATGATTGCTATGGCCATTGCTTGCCAACCTAAGTTACTTATAGCAGACGAACCTACAACGGCTTTAGACGTCACTGTACAAAAGGACATTTTAGAATTATTAAAAGAGATTCAGCATACCACCAAAATGAGTATTCTCTTTATATCGCACGATTTGGCCTTAGTTTCTGAATTTGCGCATCGTGTTATGGTTATGTATCAAGGAGAAATTATAGAACAGGGAGATACTAAAACTCTTTTTAATTCACCTCAGCATGCCTACACTAAAGCCTTGCTCAATTCCAGGCCTAAGTCCACTATTCGATTAAAACACCTGCCTACTGTGGCAGATATGCAATCAGAATTTCTTCCAGAAATCATAACGGCTAAAGAACGCGCTAAAAAGCACGACAAACTTTACAGTCAGGATCCTTTATTAGAACTTTATAATATTGAGAAGGTTTATTTCAATAAGGCAGGTTGGCTTAAATCCCCAAAGGTCTTTAAAGCGGTAAACGATGTAAGTTTTAAGGTATATCCTGGGGAAACCTTAGGATTGGTTGGGGAATCTGGCTGCGGTAAATCTACTCTCGGTAATGCCATTTTGCAATTAGACAAAGCCTCAAAAGGTACAATTAAATTTAAGGGTAAGGACATTACCCAATTAAAGAAAAAAGAACTGCGGCGTTTAAGAAAAGACCTTCAGATTATATTTCAGGATCCGTTTGCATCGTTAAATCCGAGGTTGCCGATTGGTGAGGCTATAATCGAGCCCATTTTAGTACACGGTTTGGCATTAGACCGTAATACTGGTAAACAAAAAGTAAAATTGCTTTTAAAAGATGTAGGACTGAAAACTTCTGACTATAATAAATATCCTCATGAATTTTCGGGGGGTCAACGTCAGCGTGTTGGAATAGCCCGAGCCATTGCGGTAAATCCTAAGTTAATTGTATGCGACGAATCTGTCTCTGCGTTAGATATATCCGTGCAAGCGCAGGTTTTAAATTTATTAAATCGTCTAAAAGATAAATTTAATTTCACCTATATTTTTATATCACACGACCTATCCGTGGTTAAATTTATGGCTGATCAACTCGTGGTCATGAAAGATGGTAAAATTGAAGAAATGGGTGAAGCAGATTCTATTTACAAGGATCCTAAAGAACCATATACAAAAAAATTAATTCATGCTATACCGCAAGGGTTATAGCATGAATATTTTTTTGACTAACTTTAAAATACCACCCACTAATTCTAGAGTATTTTTAACACTCAGCCAAAGTGAATTTGCAAATAAAGTAGGTTCTGGTAGATTTGGGTTCATTCGCATAAGTAGTAATTTATGATAGATTTGGGACATTCATAAATTAAGTTTATGATAGACTTGGTTATTATGATTTGGGATGACTAATATGTAAATTTATTTTGAAATAATCAGTTTAAAAGCTATTTTTTTAGATGAAATGCATATTTTTTTAACATTTAGGTTTAATTTTTGAGTTTTTCCTACAAAAAAAACCGCTTTCTTTAGAAAGCGGCTTATGAAAAATTATATAAAGTAGGAAATTATATTTTCATTTCAGGAATGTCTCCTTCCACAATCATATCACCTTCTGTGGCGGCGATAATATCATCAACCTTAACTCCTGGAGCACGTTCTAAAAGTTTAAATTTTTGATCAACAACCTCTATAACGGCGAGATTAGTGACTATTTTTTTTACACAGTTCACTCCTGTCAAAGGTAAACTACAGGATTTTAATAATTTAGAAGCCCCAGCTCTGTTAGTGTGCATCATAGCTACAATGATATTTTCTGCGCTTGCCACTAAATCCATTGCACCACCCATACCTTTAACCATTTTACCAGGAATTTTCCAATTTGCAATATCGCCATTCTGAGCCACTTCCATGGCGCCCAAAATAGTTAAATCTACATGCTGACCACGAATCATTGAGAAACTCGTTGCACTATCAAAAAAACTAGCACCAGGCCGTGTGGTGATGGTTTGTTTACCAGCATTTATAATGTCTGGGTCTTCCTCACCTTCAAAAGGGAAAGGTCCCATACCGAGTACTCCATTTTCACTTTGAAATTCTACCTCAATATCGTCTCTAACAAAATTTGCTACCAGTGTAGGAATACCTATCCCTAGATTAACATAGTAACCGTCTTTAACTTCTTTTGCAATACGTTGGGCTATACCGTTTTTATCTAACATAACTTGGTTATTATTTCTTTTGTCTTACTGTAAGTTGTTCAATACGTTTTTCGTAGTTCTGACCTTCAAAAATACGTTGTACAAAAATACCTGGGATATGAATTTCATTAGGATCTAACTCACCTGCAGGTAAAAGTTCTTCTACCTCAGCTACAGTAATAGTGGCTGCCCCGCACATATTAGGGTTAAAATTTCGGGCTGTTCCTTTAAAGATAAGATTTCCAGCTTCATCACCTTTCCATGCTTTTACAAAGGCAAAATCGGCCTTAAAGGCATGTTCTAAGACGTACATTTTTCCATTAAATTCCCTGGTTTCTTTACCCTCTGCCACTTCGGTACCGTATCCTGCTGGTGTATAAAAAGCAGGAAATCCCGCTTGTGCGGCTCTACAGCGCTCTGCTAAAGTACCTTGAGGAATTAATTCTACTTCTAGTTCACCGCTAAGCATCTGTCGCTCGAATTCATCATTTTCACCTACATAAGATGAAATCATTTTTTTTATTTGCTTTTTTTGAAGCAAGAGGCCTAAACCAAAATCATCGACTCCTGCGTTATTTGAAACACAGGTTAAATTTTTAAGGTTTCGATTTACCAATTCTGAAATAGCATTTTCTGGTATACCAGACAAACCAAAGCCACCAAACATAAAGGTCATATGACTTTCAACTCCTTGTAAGGCTTCAGTTACATTTAGTACTTTCTTATTAATCATTGGTTGTTTTTTATAATTTTACAAATCTTTTAAAAATCTATGAGATCGTCTACCTCTTCAATGGCATCACGGCCGTCCTCTTCTTCTTCTAATGTAACATCACAATCCACATTTATGGATAATTCCTCGGGTTTTTCAAACTCCTCCTTGCTAAGCTCTAGCGTATCATCATTGTAACAGGCTTTCATATACAATCCCCAAATTGGTAATGCCATAGAGGCGCCCTGCCCGTAAGTTATAGTTTTAAAATGGGCAGCTCTATCTTCAGCACCCACCCAAACTCCAGTAACTAAGTTAGGTACCATTCCCATAAACCATCCGTCACTTTGATTTTGAGTTGTTCCTGTTTTTCCTGCAATAGGATTTTCAAACTCATAGGGATATCCTGTTATAATTTCTTGGTAAACGGCTTGGTTTTCTGCCCAATTATGCCTTAATCTTGCACCTGATCCTGCTTCGGTAACCCCTTCCATAAGATTTACAGTCACGTAAGCTACTTCTTCACTTAAGACATCTCTGCTTTCTGGTTTAAATTGGTATAGAATGGTTCCGTTTTTATCTTCGATTTGGGTCACCATCACTGGCTTATTGTAAACGCCTTTATTTGCAAACGTGGCATAAGCCGCTACCATTTCATATACACTTAAGTCGGCCGTCCCTAAAGCAATAGCAGGAACTGGATCTATGTTTTGTTCAACTCCTAATTTTTTAGCCATATCAACAACGGGTTGTGGACCAATATCGTTCATTAATCTTGCTGTAATAGTATTGGTAGAGCTGGCTAAGGCCTCTTTTAAAGTTTGTACCCCAGAATAATTACCATCAGAATTTTTTACCGTCCATGGCTCAGGATTTCCAAACTTCTCTGCGGCAATAGTTATAGGTGATCTAGGAAAAGAATCGCAAGGTGATAATTGTAATTGGTCTACTGCAGTGGCATAAACAAAAGGCTTAAATGTAGAGCCTACCTGTCGCTTTCCTTGTCTGGCCATATCGTATTGAAAGTGCTTGTAATTAACTCCACCTACCCATGCCTTTATATGACCGGTTTGTGGCTCTACAGACATCATCCCTGTTCTTAAAAAAGATTTATAGTAGCGCATAGAGTCTATAGGCTTCATAATGGTATCTACCTCACCTGGTTTTCCGTTGACCCATTTAAAAACTTTCATGGGGGTTGGTTCATAGAACGATGCCACTATTTCTTTATTAGATTTACCTTGATTTTTTAATATGCGCCAGCGTTCGCCTCTACGCATTGAGCGTTTCATTAAATCATCAATTTCGCTCTTGGATAATTCTAAGAAAGGCGCTGTTGGGTTTCGGTCTGGGGTGTTTTGATGATCAAATTCTGCTTGTAAGCGAGGTATATGCTGTTCTACAGCATCTTCCGCATAAGTCTGCATGCGCGAGTCTATAGTTACATAAATTTTTAGACCGTCGCTATACAAATCGTATTTGCTTCCATCTGGTTTTCTATTGTTATCATCGTTTGTCCAATTTTTCATAAACCCCCTTAGATATTCTCTAAAATAGGTGGCAATGCCTTCTTTGTGAGATTCTGGTGTATAATTTAAATCCAATTCAGTTTGTTGTAAACTGTCCTTAACTTCAGAGGTAATAAAGTCATATTTAGCCATCTGTGCCAGCACTACGTTTCTACGGTTTTTTGTGCCCACAGGATTTCTTCTCGGGTTATATAACGATGAGTTTTTAAACATGCCTACAAGCATTGCAGATTCTTTGAGGTCTAATTCTGAAGGTTCCTTACCAAAATAAATTCGCGAAGCCGAACGAATACCATCTGCATTATTGTTAAAATCATAAATATTAAAGTACTGTGTTATGATTTCTTCTTTGGTATATTGCCTTTCTAATCTAATGGCTATAACCCATTCTTTGACCTTTTGTAAAGCCCTTTCGATTTTATTTCTTGAAACCTGTTTGGTAAAAAGTTGCTTAGCCAATTGCTGTGAAATCGTACTTGCACCACCTCCGCCGCCCAAAACGGCGCGTAGTGTTCCCCTAGCGTCTATTCCTGAGTGTTCATAAAACCTCACATCTTCTGTAGCAATTAACGCATCGACCAAATGTTCTGGAAATTGATTGTAACTTACTGGTGTTCTATTGTCATTAAAGTAAAATTTCCCCAGCGTTTTACCGTCTGCCGATATAATTTCCGTGGCTAAATTCGTTTCTGGGTTTTCAAGTTTGGTATGATCTGGCATCTCGCCTAATAATCCCCAAGATGCGGACAGAAATAGTAAAACTACAGCAAAAAATCCTGTTAGAAATAGAATCCAAAATCCTCTAACGTATTTGGCGTAATTTGTGTTAGAAGCCTTGGCTTTAGTCGTTTTCTTTTTAACCATTTGTTGTTATTTTGAATCTTCTCGCTCTATCTTAAATCCTACATCTGTTATGCCTGCTAAGTCTACTATGCCGTCTTCCTGACCTTGTTTTCTCATAGCGTGTTGAATATTGACTTGGTAGCTTCCCATTTCTGAAAATCTAAAAGGGCTTTCATAACCGCGATACCACAATTTATTTTCTTTTACATCTGAAAATCCTTCACCTAACAATTCACCGTCTGGGGCGGCCATTTTATATTCTAAAGTATCTATTTGCACCTTGCCGTTAGGATGGTTTAAAGCAATGATTAAAAACAAATTATTGTAAGCATACTTATTTGTATTTCTTAGCTCAACAAACAAATTATAAGTATTAGTAGTATCTGGAGATTTAAATTTAAATGCAGCTACGCTATCTTTATGCCATTGATTGGGCAAGGTCTTATAAGCACTAAAAACCGCTTTAGAATCGCAACTGTAAAGCAACAAACCACTTGTAATGAGCAGCCCAATAAACTTAACGATTTTTTGCATTTGGTTTTTGTTTTCTATTTCTGTTGCGACCACGACCTTTCTTCTTATTTCTACGTTTTCTATTAGATTTTGGATTATCAAACCTTGTAAGACTGTCTTGCCCTACGACATTTTCAAAGTCAGATTTTACAGGTTTATTATCCTCAATTGCATATTCTTCAAGGCTCGCAACCTTTTCTTTATTTTTGTTTTTCTTGATAATTTCATTGGCTTGTTGGGCCGTGATTACATGCCAGTTCATCCATTCTCCCTCATAGGCGTACCACATTAAGCCCTTAAAAATATCTGTTTTTTGACAGACCGCCACACCTTTCCCGGTATATAGTTTAACGTCGGTTTTTGGAAAATCTTTTAACGCATCTAAATAAGCGTCCAATTCATAATTTAAGCAACACTTTAATTTTCCACATTGCCCCGCCAATTTTAAAGGATTTAAAGACAGTTGTTGATAACGTGCTGCAGAGGTACTAACAGATCTAAAATCGGTTAACCAGGTGGAACAGCAGAGCTCTCTACCACAAGAACCTATGCCGCCTAATCTCGCGGCTTCTTGCCGAAATCCTACCTGACGCATTTCAATTCTTGTTCTAAACTCTCGTGCAAAAACTTTAATGAGTTCTCTAAAGTCTACACGTTCTTCTGCCGTATAGTAAAATGTAGCCTTACTGCCATCACCTTGATATTCTATATCCGATATTTTCATTTTAAGATTAAGGTCTATAGCAAATTGCCGCGCCTTAACCTTCATACCTTCTTCTTTATCTCTGGAGGCAGACCAAACATCTATATCTTTTTGCGTGGCTTTTCGGTATATTTTCAGCACATTTTCAGCATCATTAATATCTACTTTTTTGTGTTTCATTTGAATACGCACCAATTCGCCAACAAGCGTCACCATGCCCACATCATGACCAGATTTAGCCTGTGTTGCAACGATATCTCCAATGCTTAAGGTAAGGTTTTCGGTATTTTTATAATATTGTTTTCTACCGTTTTTAAATCTAACTTCCACCCCTATAAAAGGTTCTTGTCCGTTAGGAAGTGACATATTAGCGAGCCAATCAAAAACAGTTAACTTATTACAACTATCTGTTCCGCAAGTTCCGTTGTTTTTGCATCCTCTTGGCTGGCCATCTTTTGCAGTTGAACAACTGTTACAAGCCATATTGTATTTTATATTGAAATCAAAGCGTTGCCTTGATTAAGGATTCGTATTTATTTTAAAGTAAAGATACTATTAATATAAAAAATCCTATCATACTTGAGCAATAACCTTAGAAAGAAAGTAATGAAACCTTTTAGTTGTGGTTTGGTCTTTAAATGCCTCTTTATATCATCTGAGCCTTCCAAAATTTGAGAACTTTTTATTACAAAAACGTAATAGACAAGGACTTAATACCTCACCTATCACTTTGTTTCGGTAGACCAAAGCAAGCCACTATTTTAGTCTATCAATAGCAACGCTGGTTTAGTGTTTTTCAACTTGTTTTGGTGTTAAGTGATCAAAGATATTTCTTAAGTCTTTTTTATAAGAAAGATGATCGGCCCTACCTTTTTTAAAGATATCGTTACTATTACCTTGGCCTTTTCTAAGTAATTTTTGTTCTTCACTAGGTAAAGCGTTTACCTCTTTGCAAGTGGTAGAACAACAATTATCCATTTCTGTCTTACATTCTTCACATTGAATAAACAATAAATGACAGGCATCGTTGGCGCAATTGGTATGAGAATCACAAGGCTGACCACATTGGTGGCACTGTGCTATAACATCGTCGCTAATTTTTTCAGCTCTGCGATCGTCAAAAACAAAATTTTTACCTATGAATTTATTTTCTAAATCTTTGTCATTGACTTGCCTTGCGTATTCAATTATACCGCCTTCTAACTGAAAAACATTTTTAAATCCTTTGTGTTTAAAATAAGCACTCGCTTTTTCACATCGGATACCTCCTGTACAATACATCACTAACTTTTTGTCCTCTTTGTAATCCTTAAGATCCTGCTCTATAATATCTAAAGACTGCCTAAAGGTGTCGACATCTGGAGTAATAGCATTTTTAAAATGCCCAATTTCACTTTCATAATGATTTCTCATATCCACCAAAACGGTATTGCGATCTTCTATGAGCTGATTAAATACCTCAGCATTGACATGAACCCCTTTGTTAGTTACATCGAAAGTATGGTCGTTAAGACCATCGGAAACAATCTTGTCTCTTACTTTAATTTTCAATTTTAAAAAAGACAAGTTGTCTTGTTCTATGGCAATATTTAACCTAACTCCTTTTAGAAAGCTAATACCATCTAAATGAGTTTTAAAAGTTTCAAAATTTTCTGCGGGAAGTGATAATTGTGCATTTATACCTTCATGAGCGATATAAATTCTACCTAAAACATCTAAGCTATTCCATTTTATAAATAGCTCATCTCTAAATGTTTTGGGTTGGCTAATGTGAGCATACTTGTAAAAAGATAATGTGAGTCGGTCTTTTCCGGCTTGTTGTATAAGTTCTGCTCTTTCATTAGCACTTAATTTGTTGTACAGTTGCATGCTATACTAAAATTTAAGAGTTAATAAAAGTGCAAAGTTAGTTTTTATTTGTAAACTGAAAGCGTTTAAAATAAAAAAGCATTTTGAGTTTCCTCAAAATGCTTTAACATTAAAATAATCACTAACCAACTATTTTAACTTCAATGGACTGTGAGTCATCATTTATTAAAATCACCACTCAACCGTCTAATCAATTTAAAATCTTCAAAAGCAATTTTTCATTCTTCTTCTAGCTTCTTTCTAAAGATTTCATAGCAATTTTTTCCTTTTTCACTTAGTAGATGTAAAAACCCTAAAATGGTTGCGTTATAAATGAAAAAAAAATTAAAATAATTGGTATTTTAGCAGAACGAAAAAATTAAATAGAAGACATGAGTAGTGAAAAAGATGCGAAATTAAAAGCGTTAAAATTAACTTTAGATAAATTAGATAAAGCTTACGGTAAAGGAACGGTTATGAAGATGAGTGACCAGGCCATAGCAGATGTAGATGCCATTTCCTCGGGGTCTTTAGGTCTAGATATTGCCCTTGGCGTAGGCGGTTACCCTAGAGGTCGTGTTATTGAGATATACGGGCCAGAATCTTCTGGTAAAACCACCCTAACCTTACATGCTATTGCCGAGGCACAAAAAGCTGGTGGTATTGCTGCCTTTATTGATGCAGAACATGCGTTTGACCGCTTTTATGCTGAAAAGTTAGGGGTAGATTTAGAAAACTTAATTATTTCTCAACCAGACAATGGTGAACAAGCCCTAGAAATTGCTGATAATCTGGTTCGTTCTGGAGCTATAGATATCGTAGTTGTGGATTCTGTAGCCGCTCTTACACCAAAGAGCGAAATAGAAGGTGAAATGGGAGATTCTAAAATGGGCCTTCACGCCAGATTAATGTCTCAAGCTTTGCGAAAATTAACCGCTTCTATAAGCAAAACCAATTGCACGATGGTTTTCATTAACCAATTACGTGAAAAAATTGGGGTTATGTTTGGTAATCCAGAAACCACAACGGGTGGTAATGCACTTAAGTTTTATGCTTCTGTACGTTTAGATATTCGTAGATCTACACAAATTAAAGACAATAGTAGTAACGTCACCGGAAATAAAACACGTGTAAAGGTCATTAAAAACAAAGTTGCCCCTCCTTTTAAAACCGCTGAATTTGATATTATGTATGGTGAAGGTATTTCAAAGGTTGGCGAGGTTTTAGATCTTGCTGTAGAATTTGATATTGTAAAGAAAAGCGGTTCATGGTTTAGTTATGAAGATACCAAATTAGGCCAGGGTCGAGATGCCGTTAAAGCTTTAATTAAAGACAATCCGGACCTCATGGACGAGCTAGAAGAAAAGGTTCGCTCCTTAATTAATGGGGAAGAATAAACGACAAATCCTGAAATTTTTTCAGGATTTTTTGTTTTAAGACGCAACCCTTTTACAATTTCACCATCTATAAGATAGATTAATTGTCAACACAAATGAAAAATCAACTGTTTGTTTTTATATTAGGGTTAATTTTAGTGTCTTGTAGTATAGAAGATGATGATAGTCCTAGTTTTTACACAGAAATAATGCCTATTGAAAGCGTAACGGTCCCTGATCATTTTGTACAGGGAAACACTTACGAGATTGAAGTTTCTTATATGAGGCCCTCCACGTGTTACCAGTTTTACGATTTTATTTACGAAGTAGATGGCCAAGAACGCACAATAGCAGTTGTAAATACTGTATATAATGACAGTGCCTGTACAGATAATTTAGAAGAAGTTACCGTAAGT
>Ga0207419_1000435_pt1 | contig 36489 bp, 20 predicted proteins | sample ElkSloMetagenome_4_FD_184723 | JGI IMG/M metagenome (GOLD analysis project Ga0207419, IMG submission 184723) | Hot spring microbial communities from Elkhorn Slough, Monterey Bay, USA - MD2A (version 2) | ecosystem: Environmental > Aquatic > Marine > Intertidal zone > Estuary: Microbial mat ...
GGTCAAAGATGACTTGAAGCCAGGACGATTATTTAATGTGGCGTTAAATTCTTTGGGTACTATGTCAACGGAGCAAATTGCGGCAATTTTACCCTTGACGGCGATGATTGGAGAAAATAATTGAATAGTAGGTAGGGTGTAGGGTGTAGGGTGTGGGGTGTAGGAAAGAATTGAACTGCTTTATCATCCACTCCGCGCAGCAGCGATTTTAATCACCGTGGCAAAAAGGGGGTTGTACCCGCATTTGGAACCCCCTTTATACCTTGGCTACTTTTTCCTTAGAACCTTCTGCCTTCTGCCTTATCTAGAGTTAAGCCATGATCACAGAAGTTCGAGGATGATTGTGTCAGAAAGCGGACTCGTGGTGCCATCTAAATATTTCACCACAGCAACAATATAGTTGAGTCCTCCTTCTGGATCAGATTTGGTCAAGGTGACAGGAATGTCCACAGTTCCAGTCCCGTCAAGGGTAGCGGACTGCTCAGTAATAGCGATAATACTGTTTGCCTCAAATGGGTCTACATCAAATGCATTGCCATCGCCATTCTCAGTAAACAATGCCGCCTCTGTAACCAGCAACATAACCTCAGCACCCGCAGGACCTGTAACCTGGATGGTCTGATTTTCATTGGACACCTTGGCTCGTGTCGAGGACAGTCCTACGGCTGAAATCGTAGGTTGACCGGGCAAGTCCGATTGGAGTGTAACCTGAGACCCATCGACACTATTGGGAATCCGATAGGTATCTCCGACCAACGTTGAGCCATCATCAAAGTCGGTTCGCACTTGAGTCCCCGTTAACTCCAGTCCAGAAACGTCAGCCGAATCGCTTGGTCCGGGTTGTGGCAACCCCTTAATGCTAGTCGGGTCAACATCAATGGAGAAGGTTAATGTTTCTGTCGGATCAAAGTCATTGAATAGGATTTCCAAGGCATCAAAACCACCGTCATGGGAACTGAGCAACGTGTGCGAAAGGTATCCCACGCCTGAGTCGCTATCTATCGTAAAGGCTTTGGCGGCTGCGTCGCCAGCGGTGCCATTGGGATCAAAGACTAAATCAGGCAGAATACTGGAACTCAAGTCAATCACAACCCGGTCAAGTTTCTCACCCGAAGTCGAGGTGTTGGTGATTTGGAAGGAACCGGAACCAAAGGTACTACCGTTGATACTTGCAGCCGGGGGATCGATGGTAAATGTAGCCGATGCCGTAGTCGTTGGCAAGGCTTCATTGTCCAAAATCCGCAGTGTGGCTTCACCCTGCGCCCCAATCCTTGCCCATGAGCTAGGGCTATCAAGTAGCAGGTTGATGATCTCATCGCCTTCAACTTCCGTATCTTCGAGGATGGGAATCGACACCACTTTGGTTCCGGTTTCCCCATCAGCAAAGGATACGGTGATCGGAGCATTGGTGTAATCCACACCACTGGTGGCTGTGCCATCGGTTTGGCTTAGTGTCGCACTAACCGCACCAAAACTCACGCCAGTGCGGGTAACGCTGACCTGAGCCACAGCGGTGCCATCTTCATTAACCGTGAACTCCGTATCACCGAATGCCAAGGTGCTACTCAAGTAGACAAAGGCATCGGGTATGGTGGAGGTTGCGCCGTCATTGGTAACCACCACATCAAGTAGCCCACCCGTTGGGGCAGTTTGTTCAGGGATAATCCCCTGAATCCGATTGGCAGAGACAGAGGTGAGCATGGCGGTCTGACCACCAATCGTCACCGTGGTATTGGCAAGGTCAGGGTCAAAGTTTGCCCCACCAATCGTGAACGTCGCACCACCCACAGCCGGAGAGCGCCAGGGGAAGATATCATAGGCTGTCATATCGAAGACAGCCGCCAGATCATCAGGTAGGGAAACAGTGATTTGGTTGTCCGTGAAATCGATGCCCAGAATGGCGCCCCCAGGACCATGCAAAACATCGAGGGCAGTTGGCACATTGATGATCGTCTCTAAGGATTCAAAGGAGCCATCGGCAGCCAGAGCCGCGTTGTAGAGGGTGCCATTCCACTTCTGAGCCAATAGGTTGCCCTGCATCTCTCCTAAGAAGGTCGTGGCTCGGTATTCACTAATCCCATTGGTTGAGGAGGCTACCGTCCCTAACGGTGGGGTAAAGTCCCCTGTATCATTCGGACTGTACCAAACATACTGCCGAGGATCAAAGCGACCCTGATTGCGATTGGCGTGTCCGTAGTAGTTCCCCTCAATCAACAGGTTAATTTCATCGGGTTGACCCGTGATCGACTTTTCGGTGTTAGCTCCAGTAGAAGCTGGACCAAAGGCACTGCTGGCGTTTGCCCCATTATCGGTGCCGTAGAGTTTATCTTGAGTTGTCCAAACAATGTCAAAGGGATTTCGCTGCCCGCTGGCAAACACTGACACATCGACCCCAGAAACCACGTTGACGAGTTCTCCGTATACCTGGTCATTAGCATCAAAGCCACTGGGGGCGGTTTCTCCGGGAGTCAACTCATACTCAACCGTGCCATTGAAATTCGGGTCTGTGATGTTGGCTTTCAGAATCGCCCCCGATAACGGAGATTCCGGCAGACCACCAATATTGTTGTCGGCGACACCGGCATTGGTGTTTCCGCCAACGGCGATGAGCAAGTCTCCATTATTATCAAATGTTAATCCGTTAATGCCGTGGTCGTGGTTAGAGACGGGTAGTCCTGTAATTAAAGGCGTTACCGTTGAAAAGTTGGGTCCTTCGAGGATGGAAACCTGACCATTGTAGGGTGAAAATTCAGTGACCGGTCCTTGACCACCATTATGGGCAAAGAGTTCACTGTGGGCGACGTAGATTTTAGGGGACTCAGCCGGGTCATCAAAGGGATTAAAGGCGATTCCCAGAATATTGCTGTTGCTTAGACCAGCAATGCTGGAAACGGTCTGGGTATTGGTTACCTGATAGTTATCATCGAAGGTGTAGATTTCAATAGCGCCGGTAATCGCTCCCACATAGAGCCTGCCATCAGGTCCCCAGGTTGCCTGAGTGGGTCCGAATGGCGTGGCACCAGTTTGTTGTTCAGCCAGGAATTTAATTGGTGGTACTCCTTCAGCATAAACAAAGGTAACTTCATTGCTCATCCCATTGGGCGTTTCCACCTTTACGTTAACGATGTCGTTTAGGGTTCCAGGAGGTGTGGTAAACGTGATTTCCCCCTGATTCACTTGAATATCAGGTTCAGTGAACGTTGTATTGTTGCCCGCCGTAGTGTTGCTCCAGTGAACTGTGACTTGATCGGAGGCATCACCTTCCCAAAACGCAATGCCCTCGAGGGTGAGAATTTGACCCCCAAAGGTCGAGACACTGTTGTCGGTGGGGGGATTGATGAAGGGATCTAGACTGGTTTGGTCGTGAGTCAGACTGGTTCCTTGCAGGGGTGCGGGTGGGGCACCATCAATTGATGCTAGGACTTCGATGGGATTAACTTCCCCGGCTGCCCGAGCCACCCGAACTTCTAAGTCATAGGTTGTTGCTGCGGTTAGGGTTTCTGTACCCGTGACCAGGTTGCCATTGATATAGATATCGCTATCAGTGCCACCATTAACGGTGAAATCATAATCACCTGCGGTGGTGGGGGCAAATTTTCCCTTGAATAGTACGGCTACATCTTGGTTGGAGTAGGGAGAACTGCCTAGGGTGCCAAAGGAACCACTTTCCTTCAGGTGCAAGGTGCCATCGAGTAAATCATTCGGATCTTGTGGCGTCAGGGGTCGGACTTCCTGAAACTCAGGGGCGGTGAGATTGTCTATATCGGCATCTAGATCGTAGGAGACTAATACGCCACCGACGGCGTTGATGGGAAATATATTCAGATCCACTGAATCGGTGAGATGATCGGGGGGTGAATTGCTATCTTCAATGGTCAAGGAGACGGTGTGGGCACCAACGCCCAAACTCGCCTGAATGTCTTCCCCTGTGCCTAAAACCGTTGCCCCGTTTTCCCAAGTCCAGCTGGTCAACACCTTACCGGGTTCATGGGTGTGGGATTCATTGCCCAACAAGGAGACCTGTTCGCTACCATTTCCGTTATAGTCAATGGCATACTCTGGAGCATCAATCACCACATGGAGAAAGGGATGACCCGCGTGAGTGTTTTCTTCCTTGACAACTTCGATGGATGAGATTTTCGGCTTCTCTACCACACCGACTAAATCGATATTGAGAACACCATCGGTCACGCCCACATTGTCGGAAATACTCAGTGCAGCATTGCCACCCACCTGAGCATAAATGTCGAGATCATCGGCGATTAAATTCCCCTCAGCGATGACATCAAATACCCGCAACCCTGCATCAGCCCAGTAAATTTCGGCAAAATCTAGGTTTACGGTATAAGTACCTTGTTCAGGGACGGGAATTTCGTAAGACAGGGTGTTGTTATGCCACCGCTCTGTTTGATACAGCGTGTCGTCAAAGGTATTACCGATATCCGTTGTCGCGGCAATGGCATTAGTACCACCCCCCACGAAGTAGGTATCGGCTTGCCAAAGGCGACTATCAACAGCGGTGTAGTCGGGTCCGCCGGAGTTGACGAGGGTGGGCGGGAGTGCTGTCCCGGCGACAGCAACATCAAAGCTGCCCAAAGTGCCACTGGCGACAACGTTACCACTGGCGTCGCTGACTTGGTTGGCTTCCAGAGCGATCGCGTAGGTGCCATCGTCTGTCCCATCCCAGTTTCCACCAGGGGCAGCAAATTTGTAAATGGCTTTCAAGGGAGAACCATTACTATCTGGCTGAATTGTCTCTAAGGTGGCTAACTGACTGAACCCATTCGGTCCGGTGACGAGAATATCGTTATTGTCCGGTGTGGTGGAATCGATGACTTGGTTATCGAAATAAGTGACGCTGAATTGATACTCGGTTCCACCCCGGTAGGTGACATCAGTCGCACTTAGGCTAGCAGTGGGTACGATGGTATCGGGGGTGGGAGTCGCTAAGATCTCAATGGCTGAGAGTTTGGCGTTATTGACCAGAGTATTCAAGTCCAGGTCAAGGACACCATCGGTGACAGTAACATTAGCTAGGGAGGTGGTTAAGGCGGTATTATTTGTCCCAGTCACCGAGAGGATGTCTAAATTATTCAGGAACGGATTCCCCTCAACCGCTACATCAAAAGCCCGTTGTCCTTCTTGATTAAAGTAAATTTCGGCAAAGTGTAGATTCACCGTATAGGTGCTGTCAACGACAGGAATGTCGTACCCGAAGGAGCTATGGTAGCGTTCTGTTTGATACAGGGTATCTTCTACCGTACCATCAATGGCAACATTGGTTGATGAGGTATTGCCGCTGGTGAAGTGGGTATCGGCTAACCAAAGGTTACCTTGAGTATCGGTATAGTCTCCTCCCCCCACATTGATCCGGATATCCGTTGGTTCTGGGGGAGCGGCGTTGACGTCAAAGGTTCCCAGAGAACCGCTGGACACTGCATTACCGCTGGTGTCTATAACCTGGTTAGCTTGCTGGGCGATGTCATAAGTGCCATTGTCCCCCGAATCCCAGGTGCCGCCTGGAGCGAGGAAGCTGTAAGTGGCGTTCATTGGGGTGCCATTACTGTCCAGCTTTACGTTATCCAGAGTGGCTAACTGACTAAACCCATTCGGTCCAGTGACGAGTAGGTCATTATTGTCCAATGTGGACAAATCAACGGCTTCGTTATCGGCGTAGGTGACGCTGAATTGGTAATTTGTTCCCCCCTCTTGGGTGACATCTGCCGCATTTAGGCTAGCGGTTGGAGCCAGGGTATCCGCACTGGGATTCGCTAATACCTCAATCGCCGAAATCTTGGCTTTGTCAGCCACACCAGCAAAATCAATATTCAGGATGCCATCGCTAACATTTACACCAGCAACAGATGTGATTAACGCTGTATTCTTTGCTCCAGTTACTGATATGATGTCTAAATTGTCATTGAGTAACTGACCCTCAACGGTGGCATCAAATACCCGTTGTCCGGCTAAATTGAAGAACGTTTCGGCAAAGTGTAGGTTTACCGCATAGGTGCCGTTGATGACGGGAATTTCGTACCCGAAGTTTTTCCGCCAGCGTTCCGTTTGATACAGGGTATCTTCCACCGTGCCATCAATGGCAGCACCCGTTGCAGAGGTATTGCCGTTGGTGAAATAAGTATCGGCTAACCAAAGGTTACCTTCACTATCGGTATAGTCTCCTCCCCCCGAATTAATCCGAACATCTGTGGGGGCTGGGGGAGTGGCGTTGACGTTAAAGGTGCCTAGAGAACCGCTGGACACTGCATTACCGCTGGTGTCTATCACCTGGTTGGCTTGCTGGGCGATGTCATAAGTGCCATTGTCTCCCGAATCCCAAGTTCCCCCTGGAGCGAGGATGCTGTACATGGCGCTCATTGGGGTGCCATTACTGTCCAACTTCACGTTATCCAGAGTGGCTAACTGACTAAATCCGTTCGGTCCAGTGATGAGTAGGTCATTATTGTCCAATGTGGACAGATCAACGGTTTGGTTATCGGAGTAGATCACCTCAAATTGGTAATCCGTTCCCCCCTCTTGGGTGACATCTGCCCCATTCAGGTTAGCCGTTGGCAGGATAGTATCGGTACTGGGATTGGCTAATACTTCAATGGCGGAGATCTTCCCTTTGTCAACCACACCAGCCAAGTCGATATTCAGGATACCATCGCTAACGTTGACACCAGCCACAGATGTGATTAACGCTGTATTCTTGTTCCCGGTCGCATATACAATGTCTAAATTGTCGTTAAGTAACTGACCCTCAACGGTGGCATCAAATACCCGTTGTCCGGCTAAATTGAAGAAATTTTCGGCAAAGTGTAGGTTTACCGTATAGGTGCCATTATCGACGGGAATCTCATACCCGAAGGTGTTTTGATAGCGCTCTGTTTGATAGAGAGTATCTTCCACCGTGCCAGCAATGGGAACATTGAATAAAGAGGTATTCCCAGCCGTAAAATAGTCGTCCGCCTGCCAAAGATTTCCGGCACTATCGGTATAATCTCCTCCCCCAGCATTGATGCGTATTCCTGGGGTAGCCATTTGAGCGGCTGATGCTGTTGGCTGGTTAGCCGAAGCGGTTGCTAAGGTTAAGGTGTTGGTTTGGGCGACTGGCAAAAGTGGCTCGTCTGCCAAAGTTAAGGTGTTGGTTTGAGCGACTGACAAGAGCGAGTCGTCACTTTTATCTTTCTTATTTCCTTTCTCTTGATCAGGAACAATTTCAATGCTGGAAAGTCGGGCGGCTTCAGCCTTGAGAGATTTTAAATTTAAGTCAAGAAACCCATCTTTGACTTTTACCTTAAATGTTTGGGTTAGGGCTGTATTGGTTTCTGGTTTATCTTTAACAGCTTGAAGCAGGGCTTCCGCTTCTTTAATTTCTAGTTTATTTTTAGATTTTCCTTTTTTGAGAAATCCTTTGATTTTGTCATTCTCTAATCCCTTAACCGCATCTTCTATTTCCAGCAGTTTGTTTTTGCCCAGATTGAGCTTATTTTTCTGCTTTGCATCTTTAACAATGCCATCAATTGTATCAATAGCCTTTTCCTTCTTCGCCTTGACTTCCTGGATCACATCGACTTCATCCAGGGCAACTTGTTGATTGGCTTTTACCTGAAACTCTCGTTGATCTGCTTCAAGAACATAGGGAGTTTCGACAAAACTTAACCTCACTTCATAGTCGCCATTGGGTAGAGCAAATAAATACTCAAACTCTTCTGCCTGACGCCCCGACTGAAACAGGACTGAATCCGTTGTCCCAGTAACTTTGGGTAATGTTTTAAAGGATTTCCCACTTTTTCCTCTAGTAAAGTTACTATCTGCCGCCCAAAGCTGACCTTGACTATCGAGATAGTTTTCTGAACCCCCAACGTTAACACGGACTATCCTGGCGTCGCCTGTAATTTCAGCGAGTTTGGAGGCAGAAAACAAACTTTTTAATTTATCTTTTTCTTTCTTTTCTTTTTCTTTTTCTTTTTCTTTATCTTTGTTCGACAGAGCATTTCCCTGTTCCGACTTTTTCGAGGAATTTGTCCCCGTCAACGAGTCGTCAAAGGTACCTACTAAGGTCACATTGTCTGGCGAGAGATCGGTGGATGAATCTAAAGCAGCATCCTCAATGGTGGAATCTGAAGGTATCAGGGTATTTACCACCAAGCCATCTGTCCATTCGCTGGCAGATAGGGCGGTGAGAGATGTCTCCAATTCATGACTAGATGTTGTCGATGCCGTGGAGTTTTCTGCCGTTTCATTTTCAGTTAATCCCAGATAGGCAGGCTCGGTTTCCGTATCGGTTCCTGAAAGCAAAAATGATTCAGTTGTAGTTTTGAAGTCCATGTTACACCCTGTTGTTTACAAGAAATACACCTCAAAAAAGCATTGATAATCGATTGAGTTGGCAATCGATGAGCATCTAGAGTCTAGCCAGAAAATAAATTTCCGTAACTTGAAACGAAAGCTTACTGGATAATTCCTTTGAACCCATTTTTACGGCAACTCAAATTTCCGCAATGGGTTTTATGCAAAACAATTATATTCGTTAGAATAGTTTATAATTCGTTAACACTCACCCGGCTGAAAGCGCGGGTGATTCTTCCGCCACAGGGAGTCGGAGTTTGACATCTTTCGGGATGGTAAGATCGGGAATTTCTTTGTAGGGGCGCAAGAATTTGCAAGGCTTGCGCCCAAGGTATAGTACCTCACCAGACCGGGAAACGCTGTAGTCTTACAGAAAAAGTCAACTATGTCAAGTTTCCTAAAAACTCCCAATCATTACATTTTCGCGATCGCGGAATTCTACAAAACTTAACACAGTACCGTTGACTTTTATCCGACTACTTATGCTGGCAAAAGACAAGAGATCGGTTTAAGGCTGGAGGAAACTTCTGCTTAAAGCTAGTTTTTCTTTTGTTGTTTGGATTGTTGCTTCTTAAACAGGGCACCAAATCCTAGCGCCATCGTTGAACCCAGGATGGTCAGGGGTTCGGGAACCTTATTATAGGTAATATTATCAATTGCACCACTGCCAGGTAGGTCAATTTCAACACGGGTGACTTGGGCGGTAGTGAAACCATCAACAAAGATTGCCTGGTTGTCTCCAGGACCGACAATACCATCAATCTCTTGGACTAAGTTCGCTCCGTTAAATAAAGACACCTTCGTAAACTCTTCTTCATCATCCAAGAGATTAAAGCCCTTAAAGATAACAGGCATATTAAAATCGAAAGTGATTACGCCACCAACCTGGGAATCGTTGGGTGTATCTGAATTGTTATCAAAACTAATGATCAGAGCCTTGCCAAACTGATTGCCAAAGTCCAAATCCGAATCAGCTGAGCAATCGACTCCTGGACCGCAGTCTGTGTCGAAGATCATCAAGTCACGAGGTTCCCCGGCATTCGGGAAATTTTGGTTGACGTTCCCCTGACTAAACACGCCAAGAGTAGCGTGCTCAGTCATCACCCCAGTGACAACATCGCCATGCTCGAATTCTTCAAAGTCGATGGTTTTCATCACAGCCGCCTGAGCTGGGTTGGCGTGGAGTGCAGTCAAACCAACTACAGCACCAGCCATCGCGATCGCAAACTTTAACTTGTGAGCCATAATTATCCTTTTGATTAAGTGGATACGAGTATTTACTTTACCTTTGCTTTATACTACCACCATAAAAAATTGAAGACTCAGCTATCCCTCAATCTTCATCAAAACTTTATGAATAGGGACTTGAGCTTCACACAATCTTTAAAAAACCCCCCTTGGCAATAAAGCTGAGGTTAAGAGGGCTGAGACAAAAACTGCGGCAAAAATGACTTGAAACCTAGACAGGGAAGGGGTTTTCCATTCCATAGGACTGGCTCCGTGAAAACGGGAAACCCTGACCAATAAAGGGTTTAAGGATGATTAAAGGTTATAAAGCCAGCCTTAAGCTGTCATGCATTTAAATTGGGTATTAGTAGCGAGCAAGATGCAAAGCCTGCGGCATGGCTTCGCTTAACGCACTACAAGGCTTTCGCCATTATTGATATTAAGGTTTAAATGCCGAACAGCTTACCTAATTGCTCAAATCTTTATGTTTGGCACCAAAGCGTTTCCATTGCGTCCAGCCGGATAACGCTAACAATCCGAATCCCAGCGCACTACTGGGTTCCGGGACAGATGTTGTCGGATCTGGACTGGAAATCTCTATACCGGCGTAGCTAAGTTCAACGCCTGATGTATTGGGCGAAAAATCGACGCTGTAACGAACCAACAAAGACTCGACTGGAAACATCAGGGTTTCACTATCAACCTCTCCAGTCATCGAGGCAAGTAAGTTGGTCGAGTTATTGCCATCAAAAATTTCCAATACCGTATTATTTAACGATAGATCAGGAATATCTAAGGCGACAGCGTTCATCTGCTCAGAGGTTTGAATCAGCCAAGAGCAAGTCGAATAGTTTTCGACAAAGGGAAATCCATGTTGGGAACTTAGAGAACCCGTTGCTCCGTTAAGGGTTTCTTCTCCTTGGCAGAACGTGGGTTTACCCTCTTCGGGTAACGTAATTCCGCTTAATTCCCGAGCAAAGGAAAGCTGACTCTCAGTAATGTTTACGGCAGAAATCCAGTTAGTGTCCATCAAGTTAGCGCCCATCAGATCAGCATCTTGGAGATCTGCTAAAAATAGGGTAGCTCCCATCAAGTCAGCATCCAATAGGTTCGCCTTATTCAGCAAAGCCTTGATTAGATTAGCACCAATCAAGTTTGCACCACTGAGATTAGTGCCAATCAGTTGAGCATCAATCAGTTTAGCACCACTCAGATTCGCCTCAGCTAAATTGGCACCACTTAAGTCAGCACCACTGAGGATAGCGCCACTTAGCTCAGTACCACTCAGATCCGCATCTCTCAGGTCACAAAATCGGCAATCATTCGTTTCTAGGAGCTGATCCAAATCCTTTTGGTTAAAGGCGTCAGCGGAATTAGGGGTCAGTAAAGTTAAGGTTAGTGCTATACCAACACTAACAGTACTGGTTGCTATGGTTTGCCTTGTTTTATTCACAAATGGCTTCCTCTAAATACTAGAATCCTATAACTATAAGAGATATTACAAGATTTTTTAACATAACTTCAACAAAGTATAATTTATTTTAATCCCAATATCCAGAACCCAGTTTCAGGTATAAGCACCGATGGCGAAAAATTCATCTTAGCTTTACAAAGACACTGCTTAATTTAAAGATTGAGTAAAGATAACCCGGTCGAGTAGCTGAGCAATCTGCTGGTTGACGGTGTTGAGATTGAAACGTTGACTAGCTTGACTCTGGGCTTGCCGAGCCATCGTTGCTGCTCGTTCAGGCTGATTACGACAGGTGGTGATAATTTGAGCCAGTTGCGGGGAATTATTTGGAGAGAATAACCATCCGGTTTTCTCGGCTTCAATGAGTTCAATAACACCGCCCCCTGCCGCCGCAACAATCGGGCGTTCACAGAGCATGGCTTCGACAATCACTCGCCCGAAAGGTTCTGGTGCTGTTGAGGTATGAGCGATTAAGTCACAGGCTTTCATTAGAGGGACGATATCTGAACGAAACCCTAAAAACTGAACTCGTTCTTTTAGTCCTAATTCGGCAACCTGTTGGTGTAAATGTTGGACATAGTTTTGTTCGCCGAATAGGGCATCACCCACTAAAATAGCACTTACCTCTGGGGAACATTGTGTCAAGGCTTCCAGTAAAATATGCTGTCCTTTCCAGGGAGACAAACGGCTGAAATGACCGACAATAAATTGCCCATCTAATCCGAGTTTTTTTCTGATGTGATTGGGGTCATTCGCCTGAGTTTTGTAAGAGTTGAGTTCAAAGCCGTTATAGACAACTTTCGTCAATTCTGAGCGTCCTCCCGCTGCAATAAATGCGGTTTGAGTGGCTTGGGAATTGGTAATAACCAACGATGCCAAGCGATTGGTTAAGGTTACAGCAATACGACGGTTAGTCAGGCTGAAGTGATCGGGAGAAAGAATATCATGGAGGTGATAAACTAAAGGACGATGGCTAAAAAGGCTGGCGAATGCACCAACAACTAGGGCTTTTTGGGTATTAGCGTAAATGAGTTGGTAATCGCGGGCTATTTGGGTAACCTTGATGATCAGTGGCACCAGAGAATTCATACTCTCTAAGCTTTGAAAAATTCCACTATCTTTTTTCACTCGAATGGGTTCAGTAGTGAGAACTTGGACAGGAATTTGCTGGTGTTCTAATAACTCCCTGAAGGTTCCGTCGGCAAATAAACCCACTAAACAGTGATGTCGATAAGGTTTTGCTAAATCTGTTAGGGAGAGTTCAGCTCCCCCTAATTTGCCACTCTGGTCTAAAAATAAGATTTTCATGATTTAGATGAGAAATATTTCTATTTTAAAGAGAGTCTCTGATTAGCTTAGTATTCCAAAAAATACAGTCTTTTTTGTGGGAACATAAAGGGTGAGAAAGCGCTATTAATTGCTGAATAGAAAAATCAGTTTTGCAATAATAGGGGTATTTAGGCATTCTAGAGGTATAGTCAAAAAATATAGACAGTCGATCTGAGCCTATAGGCACTTGACCCCGATGGAAAATGTGCGCTGAGTCAACGAATAGCACTGTACCCGATGAACCTGGACAAGATTTCCAGTAGTCTTGGGGGACAACTTGTTCCATACAAATAGAGAATAATTTTTACCATGCGATAGTCTTCTTTATTTCGTTAAGTTCAGTCGATCAAAAATTTTGGCAGTCAGGATAAAAAGAAAACAACACTGTACTAAGTTTTGTAAACAAGCCTCAAACCCTTACAAATGACTTAGCTTGCTTCTCGATGAAAGCGAGTATGACAAATGACAAATGACGAATGACAAATGACAAATGACGATCTTCACCGTTCACGTTAATTATGTCCACCTACTTACAGCAGAACTTCACGCACCTGCTGGGCAATGTCATGCCAGTTAAAATTGTGGCAAGCATAGTTCTGACAAGCGGTTCGAGAAGGCATCGAGATGTCTCCGGTTAGTAATGCTTGTAATTTTTGAGCGATCGCGTCTTCATCGGCTGAGTCTGTGATTAGTTCAGGAGAGAACGGCGCTACGATTTCTGGCATTCCCCCCACAGGCGTACACAGAACTGGGGTACCCGATGCCAGAGATTCCAGTACAATTAAGCCAAATCCTTCCAGAGACTGACTGGGAATCACGGTCAAGTCAGCGGCTTGATAGGCGATGGGTAAAAGCTCATCGGGTAAAAACCCTAAGAATTTAACGTGGTTTTGCAGTCCTAATTCTGTGGCTTGTTTTTCCAAGGATTCTCTGAGGGTTCCTTTCCCCGCGATCGCTAACCACACATCGGGTATCTTGGATGTTATTTTAGCTAGGGCAGTTAAGAGGATATCAATTCCCATGCGCTGAACCAGGCGACGGGGAGTAAACAAAATCATCCGATCTGGATGCCAGTTGAAGTGTTCTCGCGCCTGTTGACGGGATAAATTGGCTTGAAATCGATGGGTATCAACACCACCGGGAATGATGTGAATTTTGTGCCAAGGAATCTGGTAGTATTGGTGCAAAATTGTACCAAAGGCGTGACTGAGGACAATGAAGCGATCGCACCGATTATAAACCCGCTGTTCCATCCACCGCTTGACGAATACCGCTAGATTGTTGCTACCTGCCAGATGACTCTCCATTGCCCAAGGACCGTGAAAGGTGAAGATAATTGGTACCTTTTCGGGGAAGATGGATAACAGAGGCAAACTGTAAAGAGCAAAATGTAAGTTAATTGCATCCGGGGGCGGCGCTTGTCGGTTTAAAAATTGGCGGCGAGTTGACCACAGCCTTTGCCACAAGGGACTATCAGGTTCAGCAAAGTTGGTTAGTTTTAGGGGTGAGTTGGCTGGAGTTGGTGGGAGTCCCACACCGCACAATTCCACTGTATCCTGTCCAGCAGCGAGGTTGTGGGTTAGTTCGTAGACATAGCGATCGAGTCCACCTGGCATTTTGGGTAACCAGCCATTACCGACGCAGAGAATGTAGGCAGATTTTGCCGTAGGGTTACTCATAGTAATTTGTGCCAGACTCCGAATCAGATTAGGTTCCATTTAACGTTTCCGCAATATACTGACCCACAACTGTTTCTGAACATTTAGTTTGCCACCAGTTCAATGCTTCGTGATGTAACATCTGGATTAAGGATGGGTCGTTGGTCAGCTTTTCCAATACCGCCTCTAGCTCACTCCAATCTTGAATCTGAATCGTCGGCGCTCCATTATAAAACCATCGTGAAGGTAACGCTTCAGTGATGACAACACAACCATATCTAAGTGCCTCAAAGAAACGATAGGTTTCAAAAGACGTTCCTCTAGGAACCAAACATATTTTAGTATCCATCATTTTCTCCGAATAGCTGCTGGCATCTTGCTCCGTTGTGGCATGGAACCCCCGTGTAATTGACAATTCAAATTTTAAGTGTGGGTATTTATCCGTAAGGGACTCGATTACCGTAAGCATTTTTTGTCGAGACACAATTTTTGGATCTTTTAGCCAATATTTTAATGATTTTTTACTATATTTTTTTTGAGCTAAACTGCCAGCGAAAAATACATTATAACACCGTTGGTGGATATCTTTAATCGGCAACTTCAATTGTTTATAGTAACCGAGAGGGATATCATAAATCGGTGGAACCTTAGCCAGAGATGAAGGTAAATTTTTAATCACCTGAAACCCATAATTGAGCAAACCCGGTAAACGTGCTACCGAGATCAGCATAAATTGACCGAGGGTGAGAATATTGACGTAGGATGGGTTGAGCAAGGGATTACATCCTAGACTACGGCGCGTACCGTAGCATTTAAAGACAGCACGTACCTGATGAAAATAGCGGGGAATGCGACACCACTCATCCCCCTGGACAACAGCGACCACATTTTGTCCGTATGATGGCAGCTTAGAGATATCCCAGGTAAGGTAAAAGGTTAAACCCTGTACCTGCAACTTCTTCTCCATCGCCTGAAAGACCTTACCAAAATAAGCACACTCAGGCACGATATGGCAGTCTTCTTGCCAAGGATTCCAAGCAATGGGTTCTCGATTTTTGGAGCAGACATAGTACTGGTTAGAAATCATAATTTTACCAGGGATATCCCAGTTTAGACATTGTTGGTTCCATGATTTCCTTGATCTCTTGAAGTATGTTTGGATCTAATGAATCTTTCCACTTATTCGTTCGCGATGGGTCGGCTGTTGACTGGGCATAATTGATGATCGGCTCAGGAGAATCGAGTTCAGCAAAATTCGCAATTTCTTGAATTTTCTCCTGCGGCGAACTGACCAAGTCCTCATAGCGTATTTCTAGGTAATTTTCTGGACGCAATTTTCTACCTTCAGCAATCGCTATTTCCATTGTTTCAGACCACTGTTTTGCCAGCAATGCTTCACGGGAATATTGGGTAACCCATTCTTGCCATCCTGGGGGTTTTGCACCCCAGTAGTCTAATGGAATACCCAGCATTCTTTTGAGACGAGATGTGATCCGGGGCAGAAATACCGACCATTCCCAAACTGGGACTTCTTTGAGTCGAGAATAGGCTTCCTTCCAAGGGACACTCTTGGGGCGATTCAATTCTTTTTTCGTGGAATTAATTACGGAACGACCATCCCGGAGTACCATAATAATTTTGGCATCCGGGAAGACTGCCTGTATAAAAGAAATGCGTAGACAATTCCTAGGCGTCTTATCGCAAATTCGTTTTTTGTGATATTTTTCCAGGTATTCAGCGAATCTTTTTTGAATATAACCTTTAATTTTTGGATTTAGATCGTTTTCGGTGAGCTGATCATTTGTTTTATGGGTATTGCCCCACATCCAAATGTTACTAATTTCTGCCCAGCAAGCGAGGTCAGGATGTTGGTCGAAGGCTTTGCCTAACCACGTTGTTCCTGAACGGGGAGCGCCGAGAATAAAAATAGGTTTTTCAACTGACATTATCAACCTCCAGTTTAATTTTAAAATAAGCTTATTTCAATAAATTTATTTTATTTGGCGGCAAGGACTCTTTCAAGTTGATTTTACGTTGATGGTGGTGATACTGATGAGCGGCTAGACCGAGTCCTAAAAACCCCCAAAGTATTGTACCCGATACGCCCAGCATTGGCACATTGATCGGCAGTCTAACCACAGCGCTAACCACAACAGCACGAGCCGCAACAGCAAAGGGATCGAAACCCACTTCAGAACTTTGAAACAAACTAAAAATAAGTAAGCTCATTCCTCCTATATAAAAAATAGTGCCAATCCAACCCAACTGAAAAAGCATCACTAAAATCGAGTTATCCGTCGCTACGCCACCGATTCCCAAACCCACAACACTGCTCAGTGCATCTCCAAATACCATTTTAAAATAAGCCTGTCTGTTCTGAAAACTATTGTCATCTCCAAGGCTGGAAAAGGTTTCCAATCGCTCACTGATTTTTTCGGAGAAGGGTTCTAGCGTCGATAAAGGAATAACCAGAATTAGAATCGCCAAAAGGGTAATGATTAAACGGATGCGCTGCTTTGGCTTCAGAGAACTGATCAGCGTCAGTAATCCTGCCAGCCAACCCAACCAACTCGAACGGGCAAAGGTGAGCAATAAACCTGAATAACCAGCGACTGAAGCCAGCACCTTTAAAAATTTTTGTTGATGATTACTTAATAACAGTAGCAAACCTGCTGCCATCATCGCGGCAAAAGGTTCGGTAGAATTGAGTGTACTCCACACCCGGAATCCAAAAGGTTCAGGAGTGCCAGAAGTTGCCAACCCTGAATTAATCAACCAAAATCGATCCCACTCCGGTACGATCACATACTGTATGATTCCATACACTCCCATCACCAATACACCCCAGACAAAAACGCGCTGAATATTTTGGCGGTAATCGGGGTAATTGCGCCAATTCAAAAATAAGTGATATCCTAACAAGATTGGTGCTAGCCACTCCAACAAGGCGAGGCAAGCCGCAACGGGAGTCTTTGAAATAAATCCCACGCAAAAGCTATAGAATACACCGACACTTGAAAGAACAAAAGGTAAGCTACCTTGGCGATGGGTTTTGGGAAGATTTTGCCAAAGGGTTGTTAGAGTAATTAACGTAACCAGGAAAGGGGCTAACAGAATCGGGCTGGGATTGCTAAAGCCACTCCGATAATCGGCTAAGCGACGGACAAAAGGTGTCAAAAACCACATCCACCAACTAAAACCAATGTAAAGGACTGGATAGCGAAAATATAGGAACAAGCCGACGGCGAAAGCCCCCACTGGAAAAGCAAGGTTTAGTATCTTGCCAGCACCTGCTAGAATACACAGCGCACAGAAGAAGACAAGTGCTAAGATAGCTGTCCAAGCGGGCGCGGGTTGCAACTCCAGGCGAAAACTTGCAGGTAGTGGTCTATCGCTCACTGAATATCTCCCCAGTCAAAGCAGTTCAAGGTTTTGATTTAACGATGGTTCCAGTGAGTTAGGTCATGTCCAATCAGAGTACTGAGTTGTTCTACTTCTGAAAATACTCTACCTGCTCTGAAAATTGTTATTATAGTTCTTTTATAAGCGCGAAATAAAGCCATGTTTTTTACTTAAGATATCTATCGGTTTTTCGATCAAATCATAACTAAATTGGTTAGGTTATTTGAATTTGGATATAAAAACGTCTGGGTGTTGATCCAGGTATTTACAAAGGGAGGTTGTTCCACATTTCGGTGCGCCGACAATAAAAAAATCTGGTTTGTTCATGAGTGATAAGGTGTATTGATTGATTTATTTTCTCAACTTCTTCAAACAGGCTCAATCTCTAGACATTCTTGCTCATCCTTGACTCTTTCCAGGTTGACCACCCTTGCCATCGTCCTTGTATAGACGCTAACCATTGTTGTCCGGCTAAAGAACCTTGACTGGGTAAAAATCGCAACCATTGCACAAAACCGGGATACTTGCGGGTTCCCACTAAAATTGCCCACACTATAAAAATAATCCGCTGTAAACGTGGTAAATGTTCTAACAACGCTAAGGTTTCATTATGGACAGCATTAGTTAAGGCAATGGGATTAAATTGATGGCGTTGGTCTTCGTCAAAACGCGGTGCTGGATAGTGATTGACGACAACATTGGGATCGTAAATTAACTTCCAGCCATTTCGTTTTAATGCCAAACAAAAGGGAATTTCAAAGTCTACCTGCGCTCCTGTACCATGCATTCTTTTGTCAAAGCGTAATGCTTTAATTGCACTCTGGCGAAAACTCATGTTAACTCCCTTAAAAACATCAACGTATCGGGCGGTACCGATACCAAGATGATGATTGCCAATTAAGCGTCCAAACCATTGCAGGCGACCAACAACCTGCTTAGTTTCAGTCGTCCATAGTTCACCGTGGTAATAAATCATGTCGCGTCCCCCGACACCACCAATGCGCGGATCAGACAGAAAATGATGTTCAATTCGTGCCAACCAATCGGTATGGGGAGCCGCATCGTCATCGGTAAAGGCAATGATATCTCCCTGGGCAACATCCAAACCTGCATTCATTGCCGCCACCACTCCTGGCACCTTTACCTTTACAGTACGCAGTGGCAGAACGTTAGGGTCAAAGGTTTCAAAGAATTGCCAGGTTTCTGTATCTGTGTCACGAATAATCACCAAGACTTGATTGGCGGGTCGGGTTTGCTTTTGCAGCGCTTCCAGACAGCGTTTTAGGTCTGGCAGACGGCGATAGGTGGGTATGGTAACGGTGATAAGCATTAATATTTTTTAAATAGTTTGGTTGTGCTAAATACTAATAAAATAACTATTAATTTTAACCTAATGATTTAAGTAGTTTAACATAACGGTGTGCCATATTTTCCCAGCTATGTTGTTCAGCTTGACGGCGGGCAGCTTGACCCATTTGTTTTCTTTTTTCTGGCGTTATTGTCAGGATTTTTAGGGTTTGGATCAACGCCTGTGTATCATCCGGATCAGATAAAACGATGCCACAATCTGGGGTAACAATTTCTGCACCCCCTGCTGTGGCGGCGGTAATCACCGGGAGTCCAGACGCCATAGCTTCAAGCAGCACCAGGGTGCAAGCTTCATATCGTGAGGGAAACACAAATAAATCCACGGCGTTCATGATTTCGGCAATATCTGTGCGATAGCCGAGAAAATGAACTCGTTGACTTAGATTCAGCTTTTGGGTGAGCTGAGGATAGGGACTTCCGGCTGTACTTCCAGCAACGGCTAGGTGTAACTCAGGAACTTCGACTAAGGCGTGCAGCACCGTATCTAAGTTTTTTCGAGGGGTGCGGATGTCTCCAGCAAAAAACGCCAGGGTAACGCCTTCAGGAAGACTGAGTGGAGTGCGATCGCGTCGTGTGGGACGAAACTCTTGCAAATCAACCCCATTTAAAATCACCTGAATAGACTGGGGTGGGATTCCCATCTCTATCAGTTCCTGTTTTACCTTTTGTGAAACCGCCACAACCACTTTGGCTTGAATAAATGCCTGTTTTTCCCACCCAGCATTCAGTTTCGTGTACAGCCACTGATAGAACCCATAAAGATCACGACGGATGCGCCAAGTATGCACAGGCGATCGCAGCCAGGAACTGTGGACAAAATGCACGGCGTTCACATCGCCGGGACTACTGGTGATCGCACCATTAACTTTGACTACATCCAGTTCATCCCGGTGTTTGCTTAACCACTGAGCACTTCGCCAGGAAAAAACCAGATTTCGTAGCAATGCTGTGGGCAATTTCTGGACAGAAATATTAATCCACTGAACCTGACTATTTTGTTGCAAGTCGAGCGCAATCTGACTGGCGATGAGAGTGACGTGATGACCGAGACGGAGCGCTTCTTTGACTACTTCATAATTGACTCTGCCTTGACCATCGCCTTTATCCACACGATGAGTAACAATACCGAGCTTCATGATAGATTTGTCATTTGTTGATTGTTCATGGTTCATTGTTGATTGTTGATTGCTCCCTCAGCCATTACAGAACTATTCGCCTATTTCAGCCAAGCCGAAAGGTCTCGCTGTATAAGGGCTTGCAGCTTTTCAATATCTTCTCTATAAACTTCGACCAACTCTTGTCGAATCTCAGGTAATAGAATAGGTTTAGCTCCTAAATTTTGTTTTTTGACCCTCTCGCGAATGGCAACACGTAATTTTTCCGAAAATAAAGGTTTCAATGCTAATTTTAGTGGATTATCTTTAGTAAACAAGTTCTGTAACCATCTTCGTTTAGGAATCCCTGATACATTTTCTCGCTTAAAGTCCGGAGTAAATGTATCGTCTATCGCTAAAAATCTATAGACATTTTGAACAACCGTCAAGCCATCTGATGATAGATCATCATACAAATATATCCTTATCTGTTCTGGAGCAAAACCATCCAAATATCGTTTAACCTGACTGGAATAAAACCCCACCTGTTTGTAGTGCCATCCGGGTCGAAACCCCGCTTGAATCCGCTTTCCTTCTTCTTGAAGAGCTTGCTGAAACGTCAGAGTTTCCACGCCATCTCGAAACTGATAAAGAAACGCCGAAAACGCTCGTTCTACTGGATTGCGAAGGATGGCAATGATTTTAGCATTGGGGATGTGGCTTTTGATCCGTTCCGGCGCTTTAGGAATATAGAGATACTCGGTAGACGCTTCCCCAATAGCGATTTCAGTTGAGACTCCTTGAAAAAGTTGACAATATTGTTCTAACGTCAAAGCCGTTCTTCGCCCATTATCTCTCACCCCGTTATTGTAAATACTATAAAGCTCTGGAGTAAAAAATCGGGGTTCTTTTACCGGACTCATATAAACTTGGGGATGCTGATTCAAGTAGGAATAGAGGGACGTTGTTCCCGCTTTGGCTGCACCAATAATCAGAAAATTAGGCATTATCATCGTTCATAACCGGGTACAGTGAACACTGACGTTTTAACTTAGCCTTATAAATAACCATAAAGCGCCAGTTCTGACTTAGCAATTTGTTCAGCGGCGGCAATTTCTTGAGAATCGCGTCGTTTATAGATGCTAATTGAGCTGGTTCTGGCTTGCTTAAATTTTTGGCGCAACTGATTATTTAGGCGACAACCAAAATGAGCGACAACGGCTTCTCCATAGTGAATGGGATCACGCGCTAAGTCTTCATATTTCAATAACAAGACGCGCTTACTGGCAATAATATCGGGACGAGAAAAGAACTCATAACAGCGGCGCACCATTTCTTTCCACATCCAAATCGCTCTTACGTAAGGTGTAGCCGCCAGAAATTCTGCTTCTAAACCTGGATCAACCCACCAGGGAACATAACGGTGATCATAGTTACGACCAAGAGGGACTTCGGCTGTCCGCAAGTGGGTTAACTTTTCATCCGTCAATACATCGTATTTTCGGATCAGGGAATCAGCACAATCCCGACCATCGCGGTAGATATGGACAATGCGACAATTGGGTAAAGCCTTGTAGGTAAATTCTGGGGCAAAACTGAGAAAAGGCTCTTTATAAATGATCCGTTCAATAACCCGTTTTCGTTGCAACGCCTGAATCAGTTCTGTTGTCCCCATTGACTGAGTTAGCCATCTGTGGATTGCCGAAACTCGTTCTTCGGAAATGGATTCCAGAAAATCGATCAAAGAGAACTCAAATCCAGTCAAAAGTGCTTGATAGGTTTCAGCACCGAGGTCACGATTGATCAGGTGGGGAATGACAATCGGCAGTAAATGCCCAGAAATACATTCTGAATGCGGTAAAGGTTTTAGAGAATCAAGTAAAAAAGTTGTTCCGGATCGGGGACAACCTAAAATGACATTATAGTCAATATCCATGACTGACGATGCTCCCTCTTTAAACATTTATTTTTTCCCGGACTTACGCACAAACGCCACATATAGTAGGGGAACGGCAATGTCCATCCGTGTCAACTTAAGGTGAAAACTTTCGCTGTAAGACTTTGAATTTCGTCGCCTTAATCTTAACCCCCCTTAATCCCCCCTTGCTAAGGGGGGAAATGTTCCCTTCCGGTTCCCTCCCCTTACCAAGGGGAGGGTTAGGGTGGGGTAGAGCCAAGGTAGGTTAAAAGACCACAATATCGGCAAAACTGATGTTGGCTTGGTTAGACAACGTTGCTAGCAAGATTTGGTCACTACCGCCAGCGCCATCGATATCAAAGAATAGATTACCTGTAGTTTGGTCATAAATAAAGCGATCCTCGCTATCTAATGCGGTTGTTCCCAGCACAAACTGTTCGGCGCTAAGGACACCCTTTACCAGATCACCACCCATTCTTTTACCCTTAACCTGAATTTCGTCATCTGCTACAGAGAAGTCAGTAATCGTGTCTACTCCATCCGTTGTTCGGAAAAAACGGAATCGATCAGACCCTTCGCCTCCTGTAAGCGTGTCATTGCCGAACCCACCAATAAGTAAGTCATTTCTAAGACCACCATTGAGAATATCATCGCTAAACCCGCCATTAAGATTATCATTGCCAGCATCACCATTAAGAATATCCTCACCACCACCGCCATAAAGCACGTCCCGCTTATCGCCGCCATTTAGGGTATCTTTACCAGAGGCTCCCTTGAGGATGTCCCTACCATTAAAGCCGTTGATAATATCATCATCATCGGTACCGTCAAGCGTATCATCATCAGCCGTACCATTTATTGTGTTATCTTCTAGAGCTGGGATAAACTCCAGATAATTAAGATTAAAATCCCCGTTGAGGATATCGACTCGTAATTGTTGAGAGCCAGCCGAAAGGTTAAGACCTTCGACACCTACATTTTGCCAGGTCTGCCAGTCACCCGTTTTGTCAAATTCAAAGGTTTCTGTTTGTCCATCAACTGTAACATTGAAACTGTGAATACCATCCTTGCCACTAGCGACACGAGCCACTAAATTGTATAGACCAGACTTGGGTACAGTGAAGTCATAGGTTAGCCATTCCCCGGCGTCAGTCCAGCCAACATTAAAACCTCCACCCACATCAGATGTGGCTTGAATATCCACCGGATCATTGCGATAAGCACCGCCAAAATTCTTTTTCGTGGTGTCATAATAACTGATACCTTGACCGCCAGTTACATAGTCTTCAGCTTCGATCCGAATAGACGTTTTGGTGAACGGGTTGATTGTCAGGTTAACTGTGGCGGTATCTGTACTCTGGAGATCATCAACCTGATACTCAAATTGATCAGTACCTGTGAAATCTACAGCCGGAGTATAGGTAATAAAATCGTCACTCAAATCATCAGGGGTATCGTTGTCATCAACTACAGCCGTACCGTTGGTGGGAGGGGTCACGATACTCAGCGAGAGTGCATCTGCCTCAGCATCGCTATCGTTACTCAACACATCGATATTGACCGGTGTGTTTTCAGTAGTGGTTGCATCGTCATCTATGGCGATTGGAGCCGTATTTACGTTGCTGTTATCTGCTTCTAAAACTGTAATTAACTGATTCGCTGAGACGTTTTCCAGTTGTTGAACAATCCCACTGGGCCAATGAATTTCTAATAAATCTACTTGGGTATTCTCAGCCAGTCCAAAATGGATGCGCTGGTGATTTTGCGCCCACTTATGAATTCCTCCAGATTGTTCACGCAGTTGGGTAACGCCTCCAGACGTCACAAATACTCGTGCGCCAATTCCGTCTCGGTTGGAAACTGTGCCTTCTAGGTCAATTTGCAGCCAGTTATTGCCATTGCCTTGGTTGCGGAAAAGCTGGTGGGGACCATCATCACTATACAATGGCGTACCTTCCACAAAACCATTGGTAACGAATAAGTCGAGAAAACCATCGAGATCGTAGTCAGCCGTCGTTACCGCATCACCCAATCCCAAATTAGAACCGACTGCTCCCCCAGCATTTGACACCGGAAGAAATGTGCCATCTCCTTGATTCTCAAGCAGGATATTTTCTCGGTTTAAAGCTGACCCCGTGGCAACAAGATAGAGGTCTATATCCATATCGTTGTCAAAATCACCAGCCGTTACGCTGTTGCTAGGGCTATTGATAGTATTGATACCAGCTTCGCTACTAAAATCTACTAATCCTTGATCGGTATTAAGCAATAGTCGATCCGAGGGAAAAGAAGGATTAGGATCAAAACCCAAAGCTGTTAATTCAGAAATTGGCTGAGTCGCTTCAACCCGAATACCTTCTCGATTAATTGAGGTAAAGATTTGCCAACGCTGTAGGCTGGGGTCATAGCCAATATAAATTCCTTGATCAACACCAGGCTGATAAGGATAAACGCCGACTACATTGGGATCATCTGGAGATAAGGTGAATTCACTAAAGTTGTCAACCGGAGTGGGATTAAATCCGCTAGATCCGATAAAAATATTGTTAGCGGAAGCCAAGGCAAATTTAAAGGTGACATCTCCGGTTGTATTGAATTGGACACCTGTTGCATTACCATCTGATTCAAGAAATCCTCTAAACTCGTTAGAGTTAACTTGACCTACCTCTACATTTCTACCTCGGCGCGTAAAATAGAGATCTTGACGCAGATCGCCATTGAAGTCAGCCGACACAATATCGCTACCCGAAAGCAAATGTATATTTGATAATAAACTAGAGGTTATGTCTGGAAACGGGGTGGACGTTGTGTCAAAAATCGTTTTGTCTTGGGGCAATACAAGATCTAAAACACCATCTCCAGAGAGATCGGATAGAGTGCCAAATTTTACAGTCTCTGATTCAAGTCCGGGGACAACAACCGAACCAACATTCTCAAAACCATTACTGGTTTGGCGAAAAACTGTTGTCGGGTCAAGACCATCTGATCTGGCGGTGGAGCCATGGAAAAGATCGAGCAAACCATCGTTATCGAAGTCAAACCAAATAGGACCTTGTGCCTTGGCGCTGGCGTAAGCTAAACCTAATTCTGGTGCCCGATCTCTGAGTACACCTCCCTCATTAACAAATAATAAATTCGGTTCCGTTGTCGGTGAACCAACAAGCTGTAATAAATCCTGGTCTCCATCATTATCAAAATCTACCCATGTTGCTCCATGATGATCCGAGCTGGCTCCCGAACCTGCTGTTAATTCTTCTAGCAAAAAGACGGTAGAGGTAGCATCAGAAAAAGTTCCATTTTTCTGGTTTAGATATAAAATGCCAGGATGATTAAAGTGATTATTAACCCAGAGATCAGGAAAACTGTCTCCGTTGAAATCACCCCAAGCTGAACCATAGGTAAGTCCGGCATAAGATATTCCCGCTTCATCAGTGACCTCTTCAAAACCAAGCGTAGTCGTGGATGTTACGTTATCGTCTGTGGACGTTGTGCTACTCGTTTCCACATCCTGATTTGACGCCACTATTTCTATAAGTGACTGATTCAGGAGTAAATTTTGTTCGGCTGGGGCTTGATCTTGCTCAAACGAAGTTTCAGTATTCGTATCAAGCTTAGAATATAATAAATTACAAATTACACACATAATCCTGGGAACTTAATTGCTATTTATGGATTTATTTGTATGTTAACCCTTTAAAAAAAGCAAAATCAAGTAAATATTTAAACTTCATCAAAACTTCATATCAAGCCTTTTCGTCCACTCAACTACTTCATCCACTTAGCCAGATCTAGCCCCAGAATGGTCTGAAGCTGTATAATATCTGGTTTATACATATCGATTAATTTTTCTCGGATGTCAGGATCTAGAATTGTTTTTTTGCCCAGATTCTTCTGGGTAATACTCCGGTTAAGGCTGTGACGGAGTTTTTTAGGCAGTAAAGGCTTAAGCGCCGATTTAATCAGATTTTTTTTCGTCAGAATTGTTTGTAAAAGCTTATTTTTCGGAATTCCTGATACATTCTCTCTAGTTAATTCGGGTGTGAATTCATCATCGACACCCAGGAACTGATAAATATCTTTAACCACAGCATTCGTGTCAGCTACCAAATCATCATGCAGGTAAATCTTAATCTGTTCTCGTTCAAACGCGGCAAAATATTGCTTAATCCAATCGGCATAAAATCCTCGCTGCTTGTAATACCAAAGCGGCTGCCATTTCTCTTTGATTCTGCGTTCTTCTGCTTCCAGTCCCTCGGCAAAAGAAAGTGTCTCGTAACCATCCCGAACTAAATGCAGATAACTCGAAAAAGCTCGCTCGGCTGGATCACGAAGAATGGCGATTAATTTAACATTAGGGATGTAGTGCTTGATCCGGGCGATCGCCTTCTGACTGTGCAGGTATAATGTAGACGCTTCACCAATCGCTATCTCGTTGGTAACACCTTGAAATAGGCGGCAATAGTCCTCAATCTGAGTCACTGAACGACGATTGATTCCCTGTGCAAGACCTTGGAAATCAAGGGTCTCACCTTCTAAGGCAAAAAACCTCGGTTCCTTAATCGGACTCATATAAATCTGAGGATGCTGTTTTAAGTAGGAATAAAGCGAACTGGTTCCCGCTTTAGCCGCACCGATAATTAGAAAATTAGGCATTACCATTTCAATTCCCTCCTTAAGCTTTTTCAATAGTTAACAACTGGTCAATAGGCGGATTTTTAATTTCCTGGAACTCCCCGTCCGACCAAACTATCTTGATTGAGTTGACTTGAGGAGTTTGTCCTAACCCAAAGTACAACCGATAATGTCCCTGAGAAAAGTGCGATCCTTCCGCTTGACCAACAGCTTGAACTTGAACTCCGTCAGACGCAACCACTTCAACATGAGAACCAATAGCTTGGCGATTTTTAGGTGATCCAATGAGTTGAACTTGTAGCCAATGATTGGTTGCACCGATATTAGAATATAGCTTCACTTGCCAGAACGAGGGTAACGGGGATTGTGCAAATACTTTTTTGACAAACCGATTCAGGATAGAATCGTGATACCGTGTGGCTAAAAGTAAATCGCGATCGCCATCGTTATCGGCATCAAGCCAAGTGGCGCGGGACTCCAGTAATTCAGGGGATTTCACTTCTAGCATCTGAGTGGCTGTAAATTTGTGGTCTTGACCTTGGCGATATAACCCACCGGGTATTAAATGTAAATCGGTTAAACCGTCGTTATCGTAGTCTACCCAGTTAGCCGTCAACGCTTGAGTCGGGAGTCCAACTTGCTGGGGTTTAACCACTTCATACGTCCCGCGATTATTAATTAATAAGGCATTGGCGTTGGGTGAGGCAAAAAATACATCTAAATCCCCATCCGCATCATAGTCAGCAACCGTCAATTTATTGCTATCCTCAAATCTCTCGATCACACTTCCAGGATTTTCTCCAATTAACTGAGGGTTAAATTGCCCGGATTCATTGACATACAACCAAAACGCTTTTTCATCCACCCAAACTAAATCAATATCTCTATCTCTATCTGCATCTAACCAGGCAAAGATTCCCATGTTAGGAAAATCCAGATTGGTTGGGCTAGCTACGTTCACAAACGTACCCTCAGAATCCTGACGATAAAGCTGATTGGGAAACGTAGCTGTTTGACCAGCCGCTTGATAACATACCGTGTAAATATCGAGACGATTATCTGCATTAAAATCCACCCAAGCCGTCTGTAAAGCGGGACAGCCATGCTTAACAATTCCTGATTGATCTGTAATATCCTGAAACGTCGGGTTACCCTGATCAACTAATAATTCATCGCTGAACCTCTCCGGAATTTTATCCATTCTCCCCTTGAGACCCCCGCGCACGATGAAAACATCAACCATGCCTTCTGCATCATAGTCTGCCCAAGCCATGCCGTGACGGTCTCTTAAATATAAAGAGAATTCGGGGGACTTGGGATTGACAAATTGATTGCCAACAAAGACGCTCTCTAGAGGAAGTTCATTATCTAGATTATCTAGCTGGAACGTGATCGGCAGGCTAACGTTGTGAGGTGTAAAGACAAGTTTACTATCATTAGTTTCACTTTTAAATTCCAAGGTTGATACAATGGCTCCGGAAGCAAGTTTGTCTTCGGTGACGTTGACATCAAATTGCTTATTTTCTTTGACGGTTAGGGGAGAAGATAATTTAATTAGTCCTTGAATTGAGTTTTTGTTTTTATTGTTTTTTATAATTAAGCTTCTGTCTTTCCAGTAAATATAGATACCTGGCTTACTAATTTTAGGCTCAGTTCCCGAATATTCAAGACCCGGAAAATCGTGGTCTTGATCCAGTCGCAACGACGATAACCTATTTTGGGTAAATTCGCCATTGCCTTCACCCAGCAAGAGTAACTGACCATGATTATGATTAGACGTGAAGATATCTAAATTTTTGTCCGAATTAACATCAACGACGCCTAAGTCGAATAATCTAAACTCATGGGTGCGTAAAAGACTGGAAGTAAACCAGGTTTTATTTTCTGTAGAAAGATTTAATTGTTCATTGGCAGGTTGCCCAACGATATAGTTAATGCCAATCACTAAGATAGCCGTACAAATCGCTAAAGCTAATATACGAATAGTCAACAGTGGAGATTTAGTCTTTAAACGCTTAATCATTATTAGATGCATTTTTTAGTTCAGCACAAGAACTCATTTATGTTACCCAGTGAGAAAGGTCTCGTTGGATCAGATCCTGAAGCTTGAAAATATCTTCTTTGTAGAGTTTTATCAAGTCTTGGCGATCCTCTGGCGATAAAATAGGTTTCGCCCCTAAGTTTTGTTTATCAAACCTTTCAGCAATAGTTCGACGAAGCTGTTCCGAAAAAAGCGGTTTTAACGCCGACTTGATCGGGTTGTCTCGATTAAACAGAGAATACACTAGCCTACTTTTAGGAACACCCGATATATTTTTTCGACTTAAGTCAGGGGTAAATTTATCATCTACACCCAGAAATCTAAAAATATCTTGGACGACAGCCGTTGAGTTTGCCGCGAGTTCTTCATAAAGGTAGAGTTTGAGCTGCGATCGCTCAAATATATCAAAGTAACGCTTGAGTTGTTCATAATAGAATCCTTGTTGCTTGTAGTAAAAAAGAGGTGCCCATTTCCGCTGTATCCGGGTTGGCTCCTCCCTTAAAGCCTCGGCAAAGGAAAGGGTTTCATACCCTTCTCGAACTAAGTGAGCAAAACTGGAGAAAGCCCGATCAACAGGATGACGCAAGATGGCGATCAGCTTTACATTGGGGAGGTAGTGCTTTATCCGGGTTGCCGCTTTAGGACTGTACAGGTAGATGGGGGAGGCTTCACCGATCGCAATCTGATCAGATACCTCCTGAAACAGTTCGCTGTAGGCAGCAAGGCTGGTTCTAGACGTTCGATTGATCCCTTGATCCGGACCTTGAAAATCAAGGGGTTCCCCCTCTAAAGCAAAGAATTTGGGTTCCTTAACCGGACTCATATAAATTTGCGGGTGTTGTTGGAGATAGTAATAGAGTGAGCTGGTTCCCGCTTTAGCAGCACCGATAATCAAAAAATTAGGAAGTACCATAAAATCACCTGATCTCCTAGCCGACTTGCCCCAATTCATGCTGCATTTGGTGATAGTTCCAAAGCTTACCCCGATGTTCTAACAACTCCTGATATCCTCCCTGTTCAACAATCCGTCCCTGCTCAAGTACCACAACTTTATCCGCCCGCATAATCGTCGATAACCGATGGGCGATCGCAATCACGGTTCGTCCCACTGAAAGTTGCTCTAATGACTCCTGAATCAGACGTTCTGACACGGAGTCTAAAGCACTCGTAGCTTCATCCAGAATCAGAATATCCGGATTACGCAGCAGCGCTCGCGCGATCGCAATCCGTTGTCGTTGTCCCCCTGATAACCTCACTCCGCGATCGCCTAAGCGGGTGTCAAACCCTTGGGGCATTTCTTCGATAAACTCTAAGGCATTGGCTAAACGAGCCGCTTCCCGAATCGCTGTCTCATCAGCTGCTTCTGTGCCGTAAGCAATATTATTGCGAACCGATGTATTAAAAATAAACGTGTCCTGACTAACAATCGCCAGCCGACGACGTACAGAATGAATGTCAAAGTCCCGCAAATCGATGCCATCCAACAAAACGTTTCCGTGTGTTGGATCATAGAATCGGGGAATCAAATCCGCTAGGGTGGTTTTACCCGCACCCGACGCCCCTACTAAAGCCGTCGTCTTTCCTCGTTCAATGGTTAGCGTAACGTTATGTAAGACGAGATTATCCGCCTCATACCCAAAATCGACACCGACAAACTCAATCCCTCGTTGTAAGCCTTGAAACTGAACAGTTCCATCTTCAAAATAGGGTTTATTGTCAGTCCTGAGTAACTCTTTAATATTATTCAGCGACCCTTGAAAATCACCGAGTTTGGCTCGAGTTCCATTGAATTGACGGACAATGGGCATCAGACGAAACAAAACGAATAAGAATGTCAAAAATGAAGCGGGTTGAAGCTGATTATTGGGAATAAACGTCGCAAAAGCAAACAGTAACATTCCGATAATAATCGTAATGGACATCCCCTCCGAAAGCGGTCCGACCAAATTACTCGCTTTCACGATTTTGGTCATCGTGTTGACAATGCCTGAGCTGGCATCATAAAAACGCCTGCGTTCAAAATCCTGGGTAGCAAAGGCGTGAACCGTGCGAATTCCACTGATAAATTCAACGGCTGTGGCGACAAACATTCCATTGGCTTTTGACCGTTCAAAGCTGGCTTCTCGTACCCGATCGATCAATGTTGATACTCCAACGGAAAGCAGCGTAAACAACATCAAGGAAATGATCGTCAGTTGCCAGGATATCAACACCATTGAGATGATATAAGCGATGAGTGTTGAACCCCGAGTCAACAGAAAAGCCATCACCTCAAACGACTGTTTAATTTGCTCAATTTCCGTCGTTAAACTATTGAGCAGTTCACCCGAACGAGTCTTAGAAAAATATCTCAGACTCAATCCTTGAAGCTGTTCAAACATTTGCTTTCGCAGCCCATCAATGAGATTAATCTGAGCAATCTTACTATAAACCAGTCCTAAGTAGGTCAATCCACATCGCAGCCAAGTAACCACTAGAATCAGAGCAGATACCCGATAGAGTCGTTCTCTAGCGGGTGCATTGACCGCTAATACCCAAACATCAAGCCACTCAATTCCCGTTTTAATTGGCTCAGCTTCTGGGCTGGTAAAACTTTGTAAGAAGGACAGGATAAACCCAACGCCGAACCCCTCAAACACCGCTGCCAGTAATGTAAACACCACCGCCAAAATAGCAATGCGGCGAAAATTTTTAAACTCCCGAAAAATAAAAGCATTATCCTGCCAAAAGCGGGTGGTTTTCAGGAAATTGCGGATTGGGTTAGGAACCTTTAGGGGCATGGGTATTTGATCAACAGCAGGGTTATACTAGGGTTGGGTTGAGAGACTCTCGATGCCAGCGAAAACATTCATTCACTTGAAAGGTTTTCGGTTGAGATGGCAACAGAGGCAGGGGCAACTTTTTTTAATAAGCGCCAAAACTGGAGAGTACTTTGGGAACTGTTCTCAACAACAGCATGAGATCCTGTCGCACTGACCAACGACGGAGATAGTCAAGATCCCAATGATTAATTGTTTCCAAATCCAACAGAGTTGACCGGGCTTCTACCTGCCAACTTCCCGTGATTCCAGGTCGGGCATTCAACCGCCGTTTTCCTTCAGGGCTAATCCGTACAGCATCATACAAAGCCCAGGGGCGGGGTCCAACTAAGCTGAGTTCACCCCGTAACACATTAATTAACTGGGGTAATTCATCCAAGCTGTACTTTCGCAGCCAAAGCCCTAGGGGAGTCACGCGGGGGTCATCTTTGCACTTGTGCAACCCTGGCATATCACCCATCACTTGATGGTGCAGTTTCTCGGCATCCACCACCATTGTGCGAAACTTGAGAATCCGGAAAAACCTGCCCCGTTTACCAATCCGCCATTGCTTAAAGAATATCGGTCCTGGCGAGGACATACGAACCAAAAATGCTAATAGCAACAGGATGGGACTCAACACGATTAATAAGAAAGAAGCAGCGAGTCCATCAATAATACGCTTGATAAACCAGTTTAGGGGACGGCGTTTTCTCGGTAATTCCCGAAGAGAAGGAATTCGCAAAAAGACGGGCTTCCCCGCTTGCTCACAAGCATCTGCCCAACGCTTGAGTTGAGTCTCTCCAAGTTCGTAATCTAAAGAAACGAGTTTGACTGGGGAATGTTTCAAACACTCAGTTAACCGTTGATCATTCTCCAACGTAGTCAAACAAGGATGGTTGTCCAAATTTCTGCGCCTGACTAGCAATTTATCCTGTCGCCATTTCAGCATACATGAATGTGGACAACTCTGTTTTTGCTCATGAGTCAATTTTTTAGTGCTAGGTGCAATTGGAGAGATGCTCATTCGTCTCAATAAGTAGATGTAGATGGGTTAATTAATTAAACAAGCTAAACGAGAATCCGACAAACTTCGGCTAGCTTAGTTGCCCAATATTTATTTTTACTTCAGCAGTAGAATATTTTAATTTTAAGCGATTTAAGTGTTTTTTTTTTGGTTTTTTTGTAAAGATTTGATGAAGACTCTATAACAATTCGATAAAGATGAACCGTAAACCGTTACTCCTTTTTCTTTCCAGTGGAGCGCTATTCCCACATTCTGTTCTGAATGATCTAAGTATTTATACTTAACCAAATTGCTAAGCTATTTAGGCTCAACATACTCCTTGGCTTGCTACAAATTGAAGTACGGCGGGTGAGTCTAGTTAAGCTCTAATACTTGACGTTTACTCTGCTGGGCATCAGCAACATAACGATTGGTATAACTACTAGCACCATTTGCCACCACACCGATCGCGTTCAAGGGACCCAGCAGATTAGTTGCCTCAGTCAGTTCTGATTGCGTCACCCGATCTAAGCGAGCAACCAATACCACACCCTGACAAAATGAAGCCGCTTGCATAGCATCGACAATACCCAGAACTGGCGGAGTATCGAGTAACATTAAGTCATAACGCTGTTCAAAGGTCGCCATTAATTGCTTCATTCGTTGAGAACTCAGCAACTTAACCGGATCGGGTGGCGTTGGTCCAGCCGTTAATACCTCAATCTCGACGCCGAACAGGGAAAGCGGCTGTGGAGCAACGTCTGACGTTTGATCAGCAAGTATCGTTGCCAGTCCTTGATCATTAGACAAGTGAAGCTGTTGGTGCAGCGTCGGACGGCGCAAATCCGCATCAATTAAGAGTACCCGCTGGTGTAAGCGAGCGGCACTAAATGCCAAACCCAATACGAATGTGGACTTCCCCTCACCAGGTAAGGCGGACGTAATAACCAGAGATTTGAGTATGGCATCAGCGTTTAACAGTTGGATATGTTTATAGATCAGATCTAACGATTCCCGCAAGGGCAGCGATTGCAGCATGGGAAGGGTTTCCGGTTCAGGAGTGGGCGACTTACTGAAGGGAAAGTGCATCAGCCGCCCATTGGTACTCAGGCGAGGCAATTGGGGTAAGATACCCAGTAAAGGCAGTGCCACCCGTTGCTTCAACTGATCAGAGGTATGCACAGCATCATCAAGCGCTTCCCGTCCAAAAGCCGCCACTCCGCCCAAGAAAAACCCCACCACCACAGCCAAGATTAAGTCCTGCTTTGTGTTCGGACCCAGTTGATTGCCTAAGTGGGGGGCTTCCACCACTTGCCATTTAAATCCGCCCCTAGCGATTTCAATCCCTAACTCTTGTCGGGCTGCGAGGAGTTTTTGCAGGGTGTTGCGTTCTACTTGCACCTCAGGTTGCAGGTGTTCGTACTCCGCTATCAGTTGAGGAAAACGACTCAGTTGCGCTTGGAGTTGCTGCTGAGTTTGTGCCAAACTCTGATCCCTTGCTGCTAGAGCTTCCAGATGGGTTTTGGTTTCCACAAGCTGGCGTGAAAGATTCAAATCTGTATCTCCCAACTGTCCAGCTTTCTCTAAGCTTTCTGCTGTTTCTAGTCGCACTTCTCCTAATACGCGATTGGCTTCGGCTTGCAACAGTTCCTGCTGGCGCTGACGCTGTTGCATCAGGTTCTGTACACTCGGATCAGCATCGGTAAATCTCACCCGTTGCTCTGCCAAGGTGAGTTCCGTCTTTTGCAGTTCATCCAGCAGAGTTTGGTAACGGGATGACTCACTTAAGCGGGAAGCGGTGAGTGCCTTTTGGGGAGAACGCGCCAGTTGTTGCTGTAGTTGTTGATAACGCGCCCTGGTTTCTTGTAACTGAGCGCGAATAGTTTCTCGCTCTTGCTTAATCGTGTTCAGCCTTTGTGTCACCGTTGTGGCTTGCTGCTGCGGGTCAATCAGGTTCTGGGTTTGGCGAAACTGTTCTAGGGCTTGCTCGGCTTGGCTGACACTCTGGCGTGCGGTGGGTAACTGGTTATTGATAAATGCTAAACCTTCGGCAATGCGTTGTTGCTGCTGCTGGAGGCTGAACTCCTGATAAACCTTTTGAATCGCTTCTAGAACCTTTTGGGTTTTAACCGGATCATTGCTGGTATAGTCCACTTGCACAATCTTAGTCTCTGTTTTACCCTCCTGCTTCCGGGTAACTGTCAAGGATTCCTTCAGGGTTCCAACCTCAAGGTTTGGGTATCGCGGGTGCAGCAAATCCACGGCTTGTTGCAGAAGTTGAGTACTCCGCATTAGGTTTAACTGGGTGGCGTAATCTACTTCTAGATTCGAGTCCTTCACCTGATCTTCAAAAGCCGGTTGTCTATTTTGATTATTTTCTCTGAAATACGGCTCAACCAATAGCTGCATGGAACTCCGGTAGGTGGGAGATTTGGTCAACGACAGAGGAGTTGCGATCGCCAAAACCCCACAAAATACACCGAAAAACCAAAAGCGTCGGCGGACTAAGATGGCAAACAGTTGCCCGTAACCAAAATCGGTATCTGCTCCCTGAGGATTATTTGATGTCACTGTCACGATTGCTCAACTGGAATGGATAAATGAGAGAGAATGATACGGTCTAAATCCACACACCTGCTCCATTAATTGGGTCACTTTGCCAAAAAATACTGCTTCTGAGAAGTTACTCAGAGCATGATCCCGAATCTGACTATAATTCCATGGTAATTGATTGAATTTGATTAAGGCGGCATGGATAGATTCTGGAGTTTGTTTCTTGAAAAATACGCCAGTTTTCCCGGGAATTTGTGTATCCAGGACTCCTCCTGCACCGTAAGCAATTACTGGAGTACCACTGACGTTGGCTTCAATGGGAACTAATCCATAGTCTTCTAATGCAGCAATAATCACCCCCTGCGCTTTTGCCATAAGCTGCTTGCGCTCCTTATCACTCACGTACCCCAAAAATCGAATATTGTCCAAGGCTTTGGCTTCAAGACGTTCTCGTTCTGGTCCATCACCAGCAATCAGAAGCTTCCACCCCAGCCAATTGAAGGCTTCCACGATAATATCGATGCGTTTATAGCTGATCATGCGGGATGAAACATAGAAATAATCTTCCTTTTGATCGTCAAAAATAAACTTGCTGGTATTAATTGGATAGTGAATGACTTGTGCGGGTTTTCCATAGATGCTTTGAATTCGCTTAGCCACCGTGGTTGAATTGGCAATATAGAGATCGGGTTCCTGAGCGTAGGCGATATCGAACTCTCTGAGCTGATTAAAGATTAGTTCAATTACGGGGGAATAGAGTCGAAAGTTCTTGTATTCCCGTAGGTAAGTTTGGGTATCCCAGAGAAACCGGGTGACGTTATGACAAAAACAAATATGAGTAGCGCCAGGACGTTTCCGCACCCCTTTAGCGAAGCTACTGGTGCTGCTAATGATTAAATCATACTCTTGCAGGTCTAATGCCCGAAACGCTGGATAGTAGAACGGCGCCAAGAGTCGGAAGTACTTGGTGGCGCCGGGAATATTTTGCAGTTGCGTGGTCTTCACCAAGCGATCGCCTAACTCAATGGTTCGCTGCGGATCGTATAGTGATGTAAATATATCAGCTTCGGGAAAATATTGACAAAGCAGTTCAAATACTCGCTCTGCTCCCCCTCTTTGGGTTAAATAATCATGAACTAAAGCAATTTTCATGACATTATTTTATACACCCTAATTAATAACTCCAAAACGTAGCTTCATACATGACATTTAGACATCACAATGAAGTTTTATGGTTGAGTTGTTTTTGTACTGATTATGCGAATAAGTGTGTCCAAAAAATTAAGTTAAAGACTATTACCCAGATAAAATATGGCTAAAATAAAAATCATAGGAAAAATAATGGGAAGTGGTTAATTAATTTTTGGCTATTATAACATATTTAAGAAGTATTTGTCAATGATAATTTTTTTTTAATATCCGACTTGAATTTAAAGGTAATAGCTTTACACTGTTATCACAAAGTTAAGTTTAAGTCAATGATTAAGTTCGCCCACAGATGGATCATCATGACCAAAGTAGAGTTGACTCAATTGAGCCACGGAAACATCGTTTTCCGGTTGGGGATTACGTAAGAACGGATGAATTGGAAGTCGCCTTACTCGACGATTGGTTTTAGGTGACGATAAAATCTGCTCAAT
>Ga0207419_1000436_pt1 | contig 36477 bp, 36 predicted proteins | sample ElkSloMetagenome_4_FD_184723 | JGI IMG/M metagenome (GOLD analysis project Ga0207419, IMG submission 184723) | Hot spring microbial communities from Elkhorn Slough, Monterey Bay, USA - MD2A (version 2) | ecosystem: Environmental > Aquatic > Marine > Intertidal zone > Estuary: Microbial mat ...
TGGTTTTTCTTGTGTCTGAGCTTGAACAGAGGCGAAGAGGACGCAAAAAATGAATGTTAATGCTTTCATTATAATCTTCTTGTATTTTGTATTAGTATTATTCAATTACCGCCAACGGCCCTGGCTATGGCAAGTGCGGGATTTTGAAACCGATTCTTTGTCCACCAGACCGAATGTTATTTAGTTATAATATCTTCATTTTTAAGTAGTCAGCCCGCATTTGCCATATCCCGCGTGTTGATCCGTACACCCATGATGAAGGATTAAACGGGCTGTAAATTAGTAAATTAAACAAAATTTAACTAATTATTTGTGTTATGAATGATTTAAAAAAAGCCAGGAGCTAAGCAAAGTTCCTTTGAAACCGGAAGCAGAAGGTCTGCCTTTAACCTGAAATAGTGGTACAGTTTTCAATCGGAGTATTGAGCCATCTAAATTCATCATTATTTTATGGGAATGGGTTGCTTTAATCAATACTTTACAGATCAAGATCGAATAACTGAAATACCCTCCCTGGTACTGTATTCCAGCTATACATACAGCTTAATGATAGCCGCCGATTATTTGGATGTTCTGTGGTTCTGCAATCTCTCTTAGTATTCTTTTTAGTTCCTTATATTTCTTTAATTTGATGTTGTAAGGAAGTGCTACTTTTGTCTCATTATTTAGGTCGAATTCAACTTTGTAACTAGCGAAATGTATGAGTTTGATATCAGACCAGTTTATCGAGTGGGTTCGTTTCCTGAAACTATTTTTGAGTTCAATTATTTTCTTGTTTACTCGTACTTTCAGAGAGTATCTCGAAATTTCTGAATAGGCATGAATAGCGTAAAATGCTTGACTGATACTTAGAGCAATCATTGCAATTCCTAAGATTAAATAGTACCACTCGATCTGTTCGTTCGCCAAGTGAATAATACCGTTGATGAAAAATATTAAAGCCATGAAAACCCAGAGTATTCTATTCCCTGGTTCAAGTAAAATTGTTCGCTCATCTTTATTTATGTTCATTTTGCTTATGGTTGCAAACGTGGCACTTATATGGCGTTGCGAGCTTTTGCTCGCAATGAACATTTTATGCATTATTGACCTCAGTTTTTCTTTTCTTCAATGTCCTCCTTTGTGTGGAGTAGAGTGATAATCTTTATGTGGTTTTGCCAATTTTGAGAAACAGTCATTCGAACAAGTTATTGCCAATAATGGTAAAACATCTGTTCCAATTTGAGTCGAAATCCAATATTGCTCAAACTGATTTTCCTTCTCTTCTTTTTTGCAAATACTACATTTATTTCCTCCAATGTATTTGACTGGGTTTTCAGCCAAATTTGGAAACGGTTTTTTATTCTTCTTATTCCCAAACAAAGCTCTTGTGCTTACGGTGATTTCTCTCAATTTATCGCATTCAATTATTTCATAAGGAAACCACCTTAATCCATAAGAAGTGTATGGAGTAAATTTTTCGAGTGATTTTAATTCCCCAATTTCTTGTGGTAACCTTTGCAAGCTACTTCCATAAAGCATTAAATGTTTGACCTTTTTTAGTTTTGAAATTTCCTTTGGTAAACTCCGAATTGTTTTCCAGGCTTCAATTCCAAGTTCTTTTGATGGATAGAATTCTTCTCTTTCATCATTAGCAGCTTTTTCAATTAATGTTAGCAACTTTTTCCATGCTTCACTTTCACGATTTTGAGAATCTTTTCTGACTTTGATTTCGCTATCTGTCATTTTCTTTTTTTTCTAATTGCAAGCTAAGAGACGTGAGGCTTTACGAAGTGCATTCTGTCCGCCTGTGACAAATATAGCCACGAAGAAAAAACCATGCGGAAACCACTTTCCGTGCCATGTTTTATACCCAATGTTGAACTCAACCTACGGTAATTAAAGCCTTAAATCCAATCACCGTAGATTTAACATTCATTTAGAATTACAAAATAATGAGTAAATCTACAGAAAAATTCGGATCTGAAGAAGCTAGGCTTTTTACAACTAGATAAGTTTGAGTGGCAAATCGCCCTGGGCAACTAGATTTATTTGTACTTATGTGATGCCGCGGTGGTGACGAAGGTTAAGTTCAACAGCAAGCCTCAAACTAAGTGCGGCCTTACCGCACGTTATTGAAGCTTAATTGTTGTAAGTAGTGCTACTTTTTTCAATGTCCATATATCAAGTTTATCTCCGACAACTCTTGTCCAATCTGATGAATACCATATAATATCTTTTGAGTCTGCTTATCTGTTGGTTTTTTATGTCCTTGTACATATTGAGATAAAAGAGTCGGGTTCATCCCAATTTTATCAGCTAAGAATTTTGAGTTTAATACCTTATAATATTGAAAGAATTGTTTAAAATCAATCTCGAATTTCAAATTATCATGTTTTATCTCTATTTTTTCATCCTCGAAGTATAAGTTTGTAGCCTCAAAAGCATTATCAATCAATTCGGGAATTGTCCGTCCAGTTGTAAAAATTGGATAATCATTACTATAAGCTGAAAATCCAGTATCAGTTTTCTCAACTATTATTGAAATCTTTTTCTTTGTTGTTTTTATAATCATCCGTTTTAATCAATCCTTATTTTAATTACCAACTTCCTGACTGCCATGATTGGGAAATATTATCAATCCAGGTTTAGTGTCGTGTTTCATCTTAACATGTGAACCTTTCTGTGAAATCTGCTCTGTGGCTGAGACCAATGTTGGAAGAGAAATCATTGCCAACACTAAAAATAATCTACGCATAATCATGGGTTTTCTACATTTTAATAAAAGGTAAATAAGGCCTAAGCCTGTAATTACTAAAGGTAAATGACAAGTATTAAAACACCCATATTATTCCTTAGCATGCACAAAACTTTCAACCGGTATCTCCGTTTTCTCAAATTCCGGTCCGCTCCACTGCAGTAATATTTCAGGAGCTGCATTACCGGTAAAAATTAGCTTCAGCGGATGCAAGCCTGCTTCCAATAGTACAGTTGATGAAATTTCATCTCCAATAGTATAGTTTTTATCAGCATCAATGATTAAAGCATGATGTAACCGCATGATAGCCCTTCCATTGCTTTTAAAATTAAATGTATATTCTCCTGTAGCAGGCACCTTGAGATAACCGTCATACGCTACTATCACACTTTTGTCATCTCCCAATTTGTCTATCGCGAAACTTTCACTAGATCCTGTTTCCACTACACCATTTTCCAAACTACCTATAGCAGGTACCCAGGGAGTTTCTTTGTTAAAAACCCGAAATTGTAAACCTGGTTCCGTTGTTAAGTTTTGAAAAGCAGGTATGGGTAAACTATCGTAAGGTCTTGGAGCGGAGCTGTTAATTCTTCGTAATCTTAAAACTTCATCTTTCATTTGTTGTTGAAGATTATCGTAATAATCGCTTGTGCCTGCCAGATCTTGCCTTTCTCGTGTGTCATTTTTGGTATTATAAATTCTAAAATTATCCTGGTGAGATTGAATATTATATCTTACACCTTTCAGTCCACCTAAATATACCACCTGCATTTGTCCTCGCTTTTCACCCGCGTGCGTATCATCAAATTCGTCATAATCAGGGGTACTGCCGTTGTTATTATATTCCACATATACCGTACTGGAATCTACCCCTCCTTCTTCCATCAATTGGGGCAATAAAGACACCCCATCGGTTCTGGCAGGCGCGGGTATTCCGGCGGCAGCGGCAAAAGTAGGCAACCAATCATGAAACTGGCTGGGAATATCATTACGAGCGCCGGCAATTATTTTACCTGGCCACCAGGCAAAAGTAGGCACACGAATTCCCCCTTCCCAGGTATCTCTTTTGATGCCATCCATTTCACCAAAACTATCAAAAAAGGTGGGGTCATATTCGCCATAGCCATATGACTCCTTATGTGGCCCGTTGTCTGATGAAAATACGATCATAGTGTTCTGATCAATATCTAGGTCTTGTAAAAGCTGCTTCACATCAGCCACCGCATCGTCAATTCTGCGTACCATACTGGCAAATCTTTTTTGGGTTGCCGGCCAGTCTTTATCATTATAATCAGGATGGATGTAGTTGTCAATAGTATCGCCAATTGCGTTGATAAAGTTACCATCTTCTCCAATCCATTGCACCCCACCATTTAAGCCGCCGCCATCAGGATATGGCGTAGGGGCCACTTGCAAACCAGCGTGTGGTGTATCATAGGCCAGATAAAGGAAAAATGGCTTATCTTGATTTTCCTTTTTTACATCTGTGATCCATTTTTTAGCAGCAGCTGTAAACAAATCGGTAGTGTAGGCGCCTTTCAATTGATTGGATATTTCCTGATCACCAAAGTACAGTTCCATCGGTGGTCTTTTGGGTGCTTCATGCGCAGGATAGTGATTGTGACCATCTACATGTCGCACGTATCCAAAGAAGAAATCAAAGCCTCGTTTTGTAGGATAGGCCTGCCAGGCTTCCGGACTATTTCCCTCTTTTCCCTGCATACCGTACTTGCCCACGATACCGGTGGTATAACCTGCTTCTTTTAATACGGTGGCAATGGTATGATTATCTTCAAGTGCTTTATCAAATTGATTGTCCCGTATATTGGCATGTCCCTGATGCACTCCCAGCATAAGGGAGGCCCGAGAGGGAGCACATACCGGTGCGGGCACATAATGGCGGGTAAGCAAAGTGCCTTCACTGGCCATTTGATCCAAATTGGGGGTTTTATGAGCAAATTTTCTCTGGCGGTCTCTTTCATTTTGATACAAAATACCCAAATCACCAAAACCTAAATCATCGGTCAAAATAAAAATAATATTTGGCTGGCTTTCAGTAGCTTCCTGATCTACAGGCACACAGGCAGCAATTATTACTAAAATGATGAAAGCAAAAGAAATGTTTCTTAATCTCATAATATTCAGTTTAAATGTTGATGTGCTAATATAGCAAATATTTTTTATTGCAGGTATAGCTTTAATTCACATACGCTACAGGAATATTTTCACAATAGGAAACCCGCGCTTTTCATAATTTTTTGGTAACTAGAATTACTCTGCTAAAAGTTGAATATCTAAGTGAGTTTTCAGGGAGGTTTCAGCCGATCCTCTAATGTTTCCCTGTACAGGATATGTATTGGCATAATCTGCGCTGGAGGCTATAGTAACATAGTTAGACCCGGTAAATAATCCAGCGGTTGGATCTAAACCTAGCCAGCCTGCACCTGGTATATAAGCCTCTACCCAGGCATGAAGCTCAAACGAAGGTTGCTCCTGATCCACGTAATAATAACCACTGGCAAATCTTGAGGCTATCTTCATACTTCTTAATACCTGAATTTGCATCCAGGCCAGGTCACGACAAGATCCGGTTTTTAAATAAAATGTTTCATTGGCTGGCAAAGGCGATCCCAGTTCTCGCTCTTCTATAGTAAAATCCTGGCTTATCTTATTTGTAAAAGAGCCAAGAAAGGGTATCGTTTCCTTGTTATTTTCAGCCAATAGTTGATCACCATATTCTTTTAATTGAAAGGATAAGTCTTCATAATTTAGATAATTATTCAGGTAAGGCTTTATCTGCGCAGTATAAATGAATGGTACAGTTCCATATTTTGCTGAAGGATAAATGAAATTAAACGGGTTAAATTCCAGATTTTTAATTTTTATTGCTGCTTTTATCTCAAGTTCTTTTGTAGTACCCTCAAACCACGCCCAATGGTGAGGGTTTTTTTCTACATCAGTTTGAAATGATATCCCCATCGGCTTTGGCGATATTTCCAATTTAAAATCATGCAACTTGCCAGAAATTGCATTGGATGGATAAAACCTAAAAATATGCGGCTCCAGAAAAACGGGCTCACTAAAAAAATAATTGGTCTTATGATATATAGAAAATAGCATATGCTAACTTGAAAGGTCTTGCAAATTGATTTCGTCTTTACTGGTAATTTTATCAATCCATTCATCAGGTATGTTATTGATCGATTCGCTCAAGCGCTTATCCCAAAATTTGATAATCTCTTGCAACTCTTCCTTTTTATACCTTTTTTCAGTAATTCTGAATGAATCTTTTTTACTATAAACTACATCAATAGGAAAATCAACATCATTGGCGCTTATGCGCGTAGCATCAAAGGAAAGAAATCCTGCCTTCAATGCAAATTCCATAGTGGAGTCGTATTTGATCACCCGGTCTAAAATTGGCTTACCGTAGCCATTATTGCCGATGATAGCAAATGGTGAACCCTCGGTTACTTCTATCCAGTTTCCCTCCGGATACAGCAGGTACAGTTTATGTTCCTTATCGTCTTGCAACTGCCCCCCTACTATCGCAAAAAGATTGAAATTTAAACCAGATTCTTTTAAAGCAGCTTTGTCTTCATCAGCTGCTTTTCTCACTTGTCTGGCAAATGCATTTACCGCTTTATACAATTTATTAAAGGTTTCATCTTCCTCCTCGATTACTTCCATAAAATAGGTTAATGCTTTATCACGCACAGATCGTAAGCCGGAGGTCATGATAAATAGCGAATGTTTATCTTTATTTATAGTGAATACTTTTTTCGCTTTAGCCGTTTCATATCCTGAAGTTATTCGGGTATCGGCTATGCCCACTATTCCAGATTTCAATTTAATTCCTAAGCAGTAGGTCATTTATTTTATTTTTAAATTATATTCAGTGATTAACAAAACTATTGCTGCATTTGCATTTGACTGTTTATGGCAAAAAAGGTTTTAAATACTGAATCGGAAACAGCATTTAATTTTCCTTGTAATTCATCCAAATACTCATACATGCCTATCGTCAAAATATTGCTTATATCAGCATATTCCATCTGCGATCTTACCAGACCCAGTTGCTTTTCAGTATCATTGCTATAACCTGATCCACTTCTACCTGAAATGGTGTGCAACGATTGCTCGGCATATAGCAGGCACCTAAGAATTGAGCGGGGAAATTGCTTATCTAAAATAAGAAATTCAGCAATCTCCATTGAAGTTAATTTGCCATATTTTTTTCTGTACATATCATAAGCGCTTACAGATTTTAACAAAGCTGCCCATTGAATCAGATCAAATGGAGTACCCACCGCATCGGGCGAAGGCAAAATGATGTGGTATTTTACATCCAATACCCTGGAAGTTTTATCTGCCCGTTCTAAAAATTGCCCAACTTTACCAAAATGCCAGCCATCTGTTCTTGAAATTGTTGCATCAAATATTCCATACAATAATTGACATCCTCTTTTTATCTCGTTAAAAAACCCCCTGGGGTCTTTATTTTTCCATAATTTTTTATCACCTTGATCTTTTACCATATGGTAAAGAGCATTCACTTGTTCCCATACCTCTTTGGTAATTTCCGGCCGGGCCACACGCGCATTCTCACGGGCTTTAATTATACAATTACAGATCGAATTGGGATTTTCACCATCAAAAACCAAAAAATTAATTACACTTTGCTTTTCTGCCTCTTCATACAAAGACTTGAACAAATACCAATCTCCAGTGGCTACTACCAGAGGTTTCCATTGCTCGGGCATATCCGGTGGTAGTTCCAGGGCCAGGTTATAATTGGCCTCTACAAAACGAGCATAATTTTCGGCACGTTCAATGTACCTGTTCATCCAATAAATGGCATCGGCTAATCGACTAAGCATAGTAAATAAATTTAATTAATGATCTAGCACCCAGGTATCCTTGCTACCTCCCCCTTGAGATGAGTTTACCACTAAAGAGCCTTTTTTTAATGCTACCCTGGTAAGGGCTCCCGGTATTGTTTTGATCTCTTTGCCATACAAAATATAAGGCCTCAAATCAACATGTCTACCTTCAATATCGTTTTCTGTAAGCGTAGGAACTCGAGATAAATTAATCACTGGTTGGGCAATATATTTTCTTGGGTTTTCTTTTACACGTTTTTTAAATTCTTCCTGCTCCGCTTTAGTTGATTTCGGGCCAATTAGCATACCATATCCACCGGAAGCATCAGTTTGCTTTATCACCAGGTTGGCAATATTTTCCATTACATATTGATAATCATTTTCTTCTCTGCAAATGTAAGTCTGCACATTGGGGATAAGCATTTCTTCTCCCAGATAGTATTTGATAATGCGGGGAACATAAGCATAAACTGCTTTATCATCGGCTACACCTGTGCCAGGGGCATTAACTAAAATCACGTTACCCTTTTTGTAGGCTTCAAATAAATGTGGGGTGCCCAGCATGGAATCACTTCTGAAATGAACAGGATCCAAAAAATCATCGTCTACTCTTCTGTAAATCACATCTACTTTTTGTAAACCTTGCGTAGTTCTCATGTACACGTGGTCTTTTTGCACCACCAAGTCTCTACCCTCCACCAGTTCGGCACCCATTTGTTGAGCCAGGTAGGCATGTTCGTAATAAGCAGAATTGTAAATGCCCGGGGTTAAAACTGCAACTATGGGGTTGGGTTTATCAGTTAATGATTCCAGCATATCTCTTAAAATATGGGAATAGTCATACACTGGTCTCACGTTGAGGGTTTCAAATAATTCCGGGAATGTTCTTTTTAATATTTCCCGGTTTTCCAACAGGTAAGAAACTCCCGAGGGGCACCTGAGATTATCCTCCAGCACCATGTACTGGCCAGTATTATCGCGGATAAGATCGGAGCCTGTAATATGACACCAAATATTTTGTGGCGGATTAAGCCCTTCGCATTGTTTTAAGTAAGTAGTACCTGATAAAATTAATTCTTTAGGAATGATCTTATCTTTAATAATCTTCTGATCGTGATAAAGGTCGTGAATAAATAAGTTGAGGGCTTTAATTCTTTGTTGCAGGCCTTTTTCCAATTGATCCCATTCCTGACCGCTAATTATTCTAGGCACTACATCTAAAGGTAAAATCCTTTCAATTCCTTGTGCTTCGCTGTATACGTTGAATGTCATACCCAGCGACAATTGTGCCCTATCAGTGCTATGCTGAAGAAATTTGATTTTCTTCCATCCTATCTGCTCAAGTCTTTCTTTAAATAACCCATAATGGTCGCGTACTTTTCCTGAATCATCAAACATTTCATCGAAAAAACCTTCCCGCAGGTAATTTTCAAAATTAATTTTTGGCATGGCACTTAATTAAAATTATAAATCTTTAAAAAATAGTGGGGATAAGTTGAATGTAATGGTCTAAAAGTAATGGATATTTTTGAATTATGCAAAATAAATTATTTGGACATCTTGATTTATTAACCCTATATTTACGCACGCTTATGTCAAACTAAGCTGTCGCATTATCCAAAATTAAAAAATAAGCGGGCCTCTGGTTCGCTTATTTTTTACCTGGCTCCTCCAAATCGCTCAGCTGAATGTTCAATGCTTTGGTACTAATCTGAATTTCCCTGATTGAAAGTCCCAGGGAAGCCATTAACAAAAGCAGGCTGATACCAAACACGTACTCTCCGGCTCTTACTTCTCCGGCATATAATAAAAACATGGTGAGCACACAGAGAAAAAGACTAGTGATACCGAGTGCCTGCATATTTTTGGTCAGATTTACACGCTTACGCAAATTTTCAATTTGACCATAAATTGTTGCATCCGGTTTTTCCTTATACCTGGAATGAAGCCCTCTAATTAAATTGGCTATGGTAAGGAAGCGATTGGTATAAGCCAAAAGCAACAGTGAAATAGCAGGGAAAAGAAGTGCTGGTGTAGAAAGCGAAATTTCCATTAAATTTATTTTTTGCCGTAACAAATTTAGCCATTGTTCGTCTGCAAAGAAATTAATTTAAGCTAAGCTTGCAACTTTTTTATTGGTTCTTGCATCATATTTACAAAAACAGGGTTATGAAAAAGGAATTTAAAATTTACGGTATTTTTTTAGTAATAATTATTGGCTGTCTATTTTTTGAGTTTAACAGCCCAAGTCTTAACAATCAAAGCATATCGGGCATAAGCCAACTACCGGCAATAGAAAAAATAATAGTCAATATTCCGTGCAACATTTATATTCAAGAAAGTGACGCGAATAAAATTGTAATTGAACAAAATGGCCACTTTTTCAATCAGGTAAAAGCATCTATTGAAGCTGAGTCGCTCACTATTGATGGGAATTTAGTTAGTTCAATGCTGCTTTCAATCAAAAGTTATTTGTATTCCCCCTCTAAAGTAAATGTTTATATCTCGTTGAAAAATATAAACAGCATGAAGCTGTGTGACTATTGTGAATTGAGCACTTCTGGCAGCATCAATGGAGAACAATTAAATTTAAAAGTGCAACAAGCCGGCTTGATGATCATGATTGACAAAAAAGTTTAGAATAGCCCTGCCAACCATTGAATTAGTAATACAAATAGGTAAACAAGCACTGCCAATATTACCAGAAAAATAATAACAATTAATACCAGTAGTCCCCAGCCGCTACCCTGATGTTTGCCTTGATTGTAATGCTCCTTCAACAATCTTATATTCCTGTTATTGGCTTTGAACCAGGCATCAAAAATGACACCTATTAAAGGAATACTTCCAATAATAGTATCAAGCAGTACATTACCAAACATTTTGACCACTACCTTGCCACTGGCACCTTCACGCAGCATTACCAATATTAATGCTGAAGAAAAAATCATGGTAACCGCATCACCTACGCCAGGAATGATCCCAATAATTGGATCTAGACCAAACTTAAATCGTGTACCTGGTAATTTATACTTTGCATCCAGTTGATTTGCTGTTCTTTCCAGCCATTTAAAAGTTTCATTGTGCTGGCCTTTATTAAAGCTTTGCGTATGATTATTCTGCATTGTTAAAAAATTGATTTATTTATATTTTCAAGCGGCAACAACAAGCATTGTTTAAAAAAAATGAATTTAGTTATTATACCAGCTGTTAGTTTGCAAAAAGTTTCTGATCACATCCATTTGAAACTTTGCTACCTGACTGTACTTCGGGTTTCCATTCATCAATACCAGGTAAGCACCTAGCGCTGACATTTTCCAATCTATACCAATTTCTTCATCAATGGCCTTATATATGGTTTTAAAATGATGGGCAATCGAAATATTCATACTGCTGCATATTTGCATGGCCCGCTCCACAGCTTCATGAGTTTCTTCTTCTGTAGCATCATCGTGTTCAAATATATCACTAGCGTAGTATTTAAACTTTCGCTGTTCCAAACTATTGATAAAATCTTGCAATACATGAAAATGGGTCTGCCTATAGACTAGATTCATAATACTCTTTTTTTACTTAAATTTTATAAAAATTTTAATAACTGTCAATAATTTATCTACATAAAAGATTCCTCTTTTTGCAAACTGGCAAGCTTTTTAAACAATTCTTCTTCTTCAGGGGATAAATTTTTAGGTAAATTGGCCATCGCGGTTAAATACAGATCCCCATATTGAGCAGGTTTGTTAAAATCTGGCATACCCAGTCCTTTCAATCTAAACCTTTTACTATTTTCAGTTCCGGCAGGTATAGTGAAGTTTATAGGGCCTTTCAATGTTTCTATCTGAATTTTACCCCCTAAAATCATGGTATATAAATTAATTTTTTCTTGCTTATATAGGTCATTGCCTTTACGTTCAAATCGGCTATCATCTTCAACTTTAATATTCAGATATACATCGCCGGAAGCCCCACCATTGACACCAGGGCCCCCTTTACCTTTTATCCTCAGTTTTTGACCATCTTTTACTCCCGGTTTAATTTTAAGCTTTATTTTCTTATCTTCTACATTTAATAATTTGGTGGAGCCTCGATAGGCATGCTCCAATGTGAGTACGAAATCCGCTTCATAATCATGACCTTTTTGAGCATAACTTCCACCACCGAAGCCACCACGCCTTTGCTGTTGGAAATCGCCACCAAAAAAACTTTCAAAAAAATCGGAAAAACCATCCTGGCCAAAGTCATTGGAAAATGGGTTTCCTTGAGCACCACTGGCATACCCCCTTCCGCCAAAATTGCCAAAGTCTTCAAATCCAGTTTGCTGATAATGCTTCCAATTAGCACCAAGCCTATCATACTGCTTTCTTTTTGCCGGATCTTTTAGCACCTCATAAGCTTCTGCTATTTGTTTAAATTTTTCCTCTGCTTGCTTATCATCCTTATTTTTATCCGGGTGGTATTTTACAGCCAATTTTCTATATGCTTTTTTGATCTCTTCCGGAGTAGCAGTTTTGTCTATGCCTAATACTTTATAGTAATCTTTATAATCCATATTATATTAAAATACTTTTCAACCTAAATATTGTACTTTTATATGATTTGCTCAAACAAACCTTATTCCATTATACAACTACTTTATTGGTAATCAATCATTATTGGCCTCAAAAAATATAGCTAAGGTGTCCAACTCAGGCGGATGACGTTTACAGCATTACAGCATTACAAATGACCTGATTTTTATGGATCCGGGTTGCATACCACTAGCTATGGGTACCGACGAGCATCATGCTATAAACTTGAAACTGGTCCTCCCTCATAGCTATCGAGATTCTAATCAGGATCATTAAAGTCAAGTGTTTTTAACACGTAAAATAATAAAACGACATTAGCAACAAATTTACGTATTCCAAAGCAGAATTCACTAGTCACTTCATCAAGTAACCCGTAGTAAAAATAATCATTAAATTGTCATAATGGCAGAATTGCAACTAGCAAAGTAGTGAAATAAGCCAAATTGTCGGTGCAAGAGCAGTGTTTATTATGTGGTATTTCATTTGTAAGGAAATATTTTAACAGAAAAAACATTAATTAACATTAATTTTTAAAAAAAAGGAGGAATTATGAACACTCATTTAGTAACACCAGAATCTTCATTATTAAATGAATTACTGTCTCGAAATTTACACGGTTCACATGAACCATTTTCCCCCCAATACAATATTAAAGAAACAAATGATGAGTATAAGTTAGAGCTGGCAGTGCCAGGATATGTAAAAGAAGATTTTCAAATCAATGTAGAAGACAAAAGCCTGGTTATTAAAGTAGCTAATGAAATAACACGGGAAGAAAATTACCTTCAAAAAGAATTTGATCGAGTTAATTTTGAGAAAAAATTTGATCTTTCTGATAAAATAAATACAGAAAAAATTGAAGCATCGTACGAAAATGGAATTTTAAGCCTATCTTTGCCCAAGAAAGAAGAAGCGAGGGTGAAGCCACCTAAACTTATTGAAATTAAATAATATAGGTTAAAGTAAAAGGATAGTCAGTCGGCTATCCTTTTTTTATAACTGCTGCAACTCAAAAATTTCAACATCTACACTATCACAATAAATAACATGACACGGTTTTTCTACCGGTGGCTTTAAATAATCCATGGAAAATAAATGAGTATCATATTGTGCTATTTTTGCAGGTTTTAGTTCATAGGGTTTATGATATATTCTTCCCCGATAAAGCTTTCCTTTTGATGCATGGTAAGAAAATAAAAGATACCTGCTGGTAAGAAAAAAATCGAGGCTACCTGGTTTGCCAAAATGACGCATCTGACCAGGTTTAAATATCAATTTATTTGCATTATTACTTTTCTGCCTTTTACTACTGAAAATTATCTCATCATTTTCAAAATTTATTTTTTGATCAGCATTAAAGTAAGGCAAATGAAATAACTTGCGGGCTAGCCACACAAGCAATGGACTAGAAGCATCTAACGAAAAAAACCATACCCCAGGATTTTTATTACCATCATATACATAGGTGCGTAAGTTGAGCTCTAAACTACTTGAAAGCCTGGGAATTGGTGGTAATCCGAATGGGCGTATATGTGACATAACAAATGACACGATGCCAACATAAGCTTTACCCTCGTAAGTATCTACAAAAAGACCTTCTGGTAATAATTTTTGAATGTCAGCTGCAGGATATTGCCAATGCATAAAAAATAATTTTGACCATCGCTGTGTCATTATCTTCTTCTTATTAGGTGGCTTGGTAAATTTTATCGCGTTATCTAAAGGGACACTAAAATGTGGCATATTAATATATTTGCATTTAATATATGACCAATTGTACTTGTAGATGTTTTTTGCACAAGGCATTTACCTACGCTTGTGGCTATCTTCTTTAATAATTATCTTTATCAAAAAGTGAGTAGATGAAATTATGTTTTGCAACAAATAATAGCAATAAACTGGCTGAAGTAAGTGAAATGCTTGGCGATAATTTTGACCTGGTGAGTTTAAAAGACATCGGTTGTGAAACGGATATTCCTGAAGACCATGAAACACTGGAGGAAAACTCATTGCAAAAAGCAGAATATATCGTAACCAATTATCAAATTGCTACTTTTGCAGATGACACCGGATTGGAAGTAGATGCTTTGGACGGAGCTCCGGGAGTATATTCAGCAAGATATGCTGGGCCACAAAAAAACAACCAGGAAAATATACGTCTACTACTTCAAAATTTGGCTAACAAATCTAATCGTGAAGCTCATTTCAGAACTATAATTACACTTATCATAAACCAACAAGTTCATCAATTTGAAGGCAAGGTAACAGGTGAAATAATAACTGAATTAAAAGGGATTGAGGGCTTTGGATACGATCCAATATTTGTACCTAATGGACATCATAAAACTTTTGCCGAAATGAATAGGCAAGAAAAAAGCTCAATCAGCCATAGAGGACAAGCAGTAGCAAAATTAGTAGCATTTCTTAAAAACGTTGAAAAATGAAAGAGTCGTACATAGTGGGCATTACCGGAGGAAGCGCTTCGGGTAAAACCATGTTTTTAAAAAGCTTGGTAAATGCTTTTTCCAGTAAAGAATTATGCTTGATTAGCCAGGATAATTATTATAAACCAAACCATTTACAACCATTAGACGATCAAGGCATCCCTAATTATGACACGCCACTGTCACTTGATTTTGAGCTTTTTGCTAAAGATATAGCTGATTTGCGTTCAGGTATTACTGTGAAAAGGCCAGAATACACTTTTAACAATCCTAAGAAAAAGAGAAAAATACTCACTTTTAAACCTGCACCTATTTTAATTGTAGAGGGTATTTTCGTGTTTTACTTTCCACACTTATCAAAGCTTATCGATTTGAAGTTGTTCATTGACGCCAAGGAGCATGTAAAGCTATCCAGGAGAATCAAACGTGACAAAATGGAGAGAGGCTACGATGTAGATGATGTACTCTATCGCTATGAGAAACACGTGGCTCCCACCTATGAAAAATATATAGAACCATTTAAATATGATGCCGATATAGTAGTGCCCAACAATGACAAGTTTGATAATGCTTTGGAAATGATTAAAGCATTTTTGAAAACAAAAATTGAATTGAATAAATAGATAACAATTGGTTTACACAGTAACTGTTTGTTTGCTTTTAGCTAGAGCAGCCAATATTTCTGCAGTTACATTTTTTCCTCCGGTAAAATTATTAAAAATTGACCCTATGCTGTAAATAGGTCCCCATGGTATGCCCCACCAGCCCAATAAAAACGTAATTAAAGTGAAAGACCATGAAAAGCGAATAGTAGATTCGTCACCCCTTACAAAATATACCGCGCTGGATCTACGAAAGGTGAGTATTATTATTGAAATGCAGTATTCAAAAACCACGAATCTACCCCCGTTTTCAAGTTCTTGTTTCAACTCTACTGATCGTAAGTTTTCAGCGTTTTTTATTTGCATAGCCTTATGTTTAATTAACCATTGCAAAGAAAATACATTCGCATGTTTGCCAGCTTTTCAGTTGTAGGCTTTAGGTACCAGTGTACCATTTCTATTACATTTTATAAGTTTTGCAAATTATTGTAACGAGTGGCTATGGTGGCTGGCCTGATGGAAGCCAATATAGTAATGACGACAATAGCAATTGCTGTATATAAAAAATCTGTAAAAACCATTTTTACCGGGTAGGCATCTACCACAGAAGTAGACATGCCCATTGACACGAAACCAAAAGTTTTTTGTAAAAACACGACTAGCAAGCCGATTATAAGACCTCCAATTGCACCGATGAAAGAAATAATTGCGCCCTCTTTAATAAAAATATTTCTTATAAACTTGTTATCGGCACCCATGGAATAGAGTATTGAAATGTCGCGTTTCTTTTCAATGGCCAGCATGGTAAGCGAGAAAAAAATATTAAAGGACGAGACTGCAAGAATAAATGAGAAAACCAGAAACACGAAAAGCTTTTCAATTTTTAGCACCTTAAGTAATGAACTGTGCTGCTCGTCACTATCTAACACGCTGAATTTACTACCTAAAATTTCCTGAAGTTGGTTTTTTATCTTTGAAACAGAAGCTTCATCATTAACCATTATTTCCAAAGCAGTACGGCGGTCGCCATAGTTCATCAGATCAAGTGCAAAACTAAGCGGCACAAAAACATAATTAACATCGTATTGCTTTTCAATTGAAAATACAGCGTTGGGTAATATATTTCTTTGATTTACCAAAGTAGACGGATCATAAGAAACTATCCTACCCCGCTTTGGGTAATAAATCTGCATGGTATGCAAATCGTTAGAAGGATCAATACTTAACTTAAACTGCACCCCTTGCCCAATGATAGCATATGGCACACCGTCTTCTAGCAGCTTAGGCTCTCCATACACGATGGTCTGTTCCATACGTCCTTGCTTCAAAAAATTTGGCGCTACACCTTTCAGTTTTATGATTTCTTCAGAATCCCGATATCGGGCGTAAGCATTATCCTCCACCACCTCCGTTACTACCGCTACACCTTCTACATTATTTATTTTTGAAAGAAATTCGTCATCTACCTGAAAGGACTTTCCTACAGTAGCTTCTATTTTAAGATCAGGGTCAAAGGCATTGTACAAACTACGCACAAAATCTTCGAGACCATTAAATACAGAAAGTACGACCACAAGCATCATAGTGGCAAATGCTACCGCGGCCATAGATATAATGCTGATTATATTGATGAAATTTTTCTTCTTTCCGGAGAAAAAGTATCGTCTTGCTATGTAAAAAGTAGTATTCAATTTTTTTGTATGCTAATACTATGATTCATCATTTTCCCCTTCTTCATCATCTGCAGGTGGTATTTCCAACCCGCTCAATAATTTATCGATATGAGCAGCGTATTGAGCACTATCGTCATGATAAAAAATTAATTCTGGCACTTTTTTCACTTGTTTAGAAATCCGATTGCCTAGCACTTTGCGCACTTCGCCTTTATGCAAATTAACCTTATACATCAATTTATCAGAATCCGATGTATTTAAAAAAGAAAGATATACTTTAGCTACCCCCAAATCAGGGCTTACTTTTACCTGTGTCACAGTGATGAAAGCATTATCAAAAAGGCCTTTGATGTCTTTTTGAAAAATATCACCTAAATCACGCTGTAAGAGACGGGAAAATTTATTTTGTCTTTTGCTTTCCATATTATGTACAAATATTAAAAGAAATTTGTAAAAGTCATTGACTTAACTGTAAATTCGAGTCAGAAAAGAATTATTGTACCTTAATAACTAATTAATAAATCATTGTTCAACTTTTTTCGCATAAATGACCCTTATCGTGTTGTAGTGGTTTTTATCATTTTATTACTACTCAACTTGCCATTTTTTATTGGAGGTTATCCGTTTACAGTACCTCAATTGCATCAAATGCTGATTGGCGAAAACCTGACCTCGGGTGAAATTCTTTATCTAGACCTTTGGGATGATATTGCGCCTTTCTCCGCCGCCGTATATTGGCTGATAGAATCGGTATTTGATCGAAATGAAACTGTTTATCACCTGCTAGCCCTTTTACTGATCATTTTACAAGGTGCATTGCTTAATGCCATTATGATTAAACACAAAGTTTACAATGAAAATTCATATACGTTGACCCTTATTTATGTTTTGTTGTTTACCACTTTTTTCGATTTCTTTTCATTAAGTCCTGTATTACTAAGTACTACTTTTCTAATACTAGCTATAAATAAGTTGGTAGTTCATATTCAAACCTGGCAAAAAAATGATGACCGTATACTTACCATTGGACTGTTTATAGGTATAGGCACATTATTTTTTCTGCCTTCATTTATATTTGCTTTATTGGTTTTCTTTTCCTTCATATTTTTTACCGGCACTTCTGTAAGACGTAATTTGCTCTTTATATATGGCTTTTTATTGCCCTTTCTCATTGTTTGGCTTTATTATGTATGGCACGATAGTGGATATGAATTTATAAACCAGGCTATTTATTCTACTTTCAAGTTCAAGGGCATTTATTATACTAGCTTATTTTCCATTCTTATTATTGGAGCAATTCCGCTCTTATTTACATTTTACAGTATTCTTCGCACATTTTCATCAGTAGGTTATACCAATTATCAGGTACGTATCCAGCAGCTTATGCTTTTCATGCTTTTTTTAGCTGTAATAGCTTTCTTTTTGGCTAACTATAAAGCTCCTCACCTGCTTATCCTCATTGTTATTCCAGCCGCATTTTTTCTCAACCACTTTTTCCTGTCCATCCGGCGTAAAATTTGGCAGGAGCTCATTTTTTTTATTTTTATAGCAATGGTAGCCACTATGAATTATGGCAATGTGAGCGGTCTGTTGATCACTGATGAATACATAAATGAGGAAAACTTAATAGTAAATACAACTCCCTATGATCAATTAACCAAAGGTAAATCTATTTTAGTTCTTGATCAAAATTTAAATATATATCATAATTCGCGGTTGGCTACTCCTTATTTTAACTATAAATTAGCACAAAATCATTTTGCCAATCCCAATTATTATGATAACCTGACAGCTATTTTAAAGAATTTTACTGAAGAAACTCCTGCAATTATTATAGACCCTAATAAACACATGCCCCTGATATTTGAACGAATACCTTTACTTGCCAATAAGTATCGGAAGCACCCTTCGTTGCAAAATGTGTACTTACTTAAATAAGCCAAAACATGCGAGATGCTTCTTTTACCAGTTGCGCGGAGTTTTTAACATTAAATTTTACGAGTAAATTTTTGCGATGAGTAACAGCAGTATTTGGGCTGATAAATAAAGTTTCAGCTATTTCCCTATTGGAGTATCCCTGTGATATCAATTGTAAGACCTCTATTTCCCGAGGCGATATGCGGCCGCGAGATTGCTTAAGTGGAGGAATAATTTCTAAATTTTTATATTCGTGAATTATTTTCCGAAGGCTTGCAACCGACTTTTCTCTTTTACCAATTTCACCCATCAGGTAAGCTTCTTTCATTTTTTCTTTCGATACATCCTTCACAATACCAAAAAAACTCACCATCCGATTTTTGTAAATATGCAAAGGAGTAGTGATAATTTGCAGATAAACCCAGTAGTTCTTTTTATGCCTTACCCTGTATTCTCTTACCTTGCCATAACTTTCGTCATGAGAGGATTCTTGAAAATCTTCTGAAGCTGTTACAATATTTAAAAGCCAATCCGTGTAATCATCCTCGTGCACAAGTGATGCTATATCCTTAAAAGAAGCGGTTTGCAGATCTTCAGAAGTGTATCCTATTAACGAGAGAATTGCTTCACTTAAAAATTCGAATTGCTTGTTTTCAATGTTAAAAATAAAAAAGGACAAGCTATTAAAAAGCTCTTGATGCTCTACTAAAAAACTCTTGTTCCAGTTTCCTTGTGATAACAAAGTGGATTTAATTACAGTCAAAAGCTTAAGCTCCATTAAAATAGTTGGTTTATTTATAATTTCCGGGGAATATTTAACGAATTATTAGTTAAATTATAATTTGCCATATTGAATAAAGTTAATAAAGCTTAAATTTAAAAAATAATATTAAATTTGAGTAATGATATTTAAAAATAAATTTAAAAATAGTTGAAAATTAACTTTAACTATAAGCCATGTTTCATAAGTGCCAGCAGAATAGTTTCTCCTACTACTTGCAAAGTTATAGGTGAAATTGTTTGAAGATTGTCTTCATGAGTATGATGGTAGGCGGGAAAATTATCTTCATTTTCTAAATTAAAGTGTATTATATTAAGCATGGGAATGTTGGCATCATTACTTACAAAAATGTGATCATCCATTATACCTGGCACTTTTTTATTTATGAAGTAATCTGCATGCCCGTTTTTTTGTGCTATTCGCCACACCATGTTCATATATTTGGCAGCAAACTGCATAGAGCCACCCTCCTTGTAAAATGTAGCATTGGGAGCTCCCACCATATCAAGTAAAATTCCAAATTTGGCTTTGTAGTTTTTCTGATGAGGATTTTCTGACCAATATTGAGAGCCCAAACACCACCAAATTTTACCTGCATTTTCAATGGTTCTTGTAAGTTTATAACCTAATGGCTCTCCCTGGTCTTCTCCATCAAAGAAAATGATATCGATACCTAATTTTGGATTAATTGACACTTCGGATAATTGTCTGGCAATTTCTAATAAAACGCCAGGTCCACTTGCACCATCGTTTGCTCCATCTATGGGGCTGTTTTTATTCAAACTATCTTTGTCTGCTATTGATCGTGTATCCCAGTGAGCTGATAGAATAATTCGTTTGGAAGCATCGGGATTATAACTTGCTATTATATTTTGCAATTTCACTGACTTACCGTCATAAAGATCAGCTTCAAACCTTTGAACAATAACTTTTGCTTTATACTGAGTAAATTTCTTTACAAAATATTGAGCACATTTGCTGTGGCCGGGTGTACCCGGCACCCGAGGACCAAAAGCTACTTGCTGTTTAGTAAAGTTATAAGCAGAATCTTGGTTAAAATTAAGCTGCCCCGAAGCAGCATTGCATATTCCCAATATAAAAAACGATATTACCAGTAAACGCATATTTATTCTTCATAAGCCCAATCAATGCCCGCTTTCATGTCTTTCACAACTATCCCTTGCTCTTTCAGTTTAGCGCGTATATTATCTACTTTATCATATTCCTTATGCTCTTTAGCCTCCTTGTACAGTTCAAGTAATATTGCAATAATTCCTGTGGCATCTACAGGTTTTTCTTCTACTAAACCAAATATATCTTCTACAAATAAACGATAGGTTTCAATCATATTGTTGAATACATCCTCACCTATCTCGCAAAATTTAAGATTGCCTGTATGCAAAGAATTGATTTTTTTTAGTAAATTAAATAAATGGCCTGTAGCTTGTGCGGTATTAAAATCATCATTCATTGCACTATAGCAATTATCAATTATTTGATTAATTTGTTTTACTACTTTTTCGTTCAATTCGCCATCGTCGTTATTAAATTTCAATTCTTTAGCTATTCGAAAACCATTGATCATTTTTTTATAACCTTTGGCTGCTGCTTTTAATGCATCATTGCTCAAATCTAAGGTGCTGGAATAGTGCGATTGCAGCATAAAAAAGCGTACTGTCATGGGGCTGTAACCTTGATCGAGCAGCTGATGATTACCTGCAAATAATTGGTTGGGCAAAAAAGAATTGCCCAGGGATTTGCTCATTTTTTGCCCATTTACCGTAAGCATATTGGTATGCAACCAATATTTAACCGGTTCTTTTTCGGTAGCTCCTTTTGATTGAGCTATTTCACATTCATGGTGAGGAAACTTCAGATCCATACCCCCACCATGTATATCAAAGGTTTCCCCTAAATATTTAGTACTCATTACCGAGCACTCAAGGTGCCAGCCCGGAAATCCTTCACCCCAGGGCGAATCCCAACGCATGATGTGGCCTTTCACCGCCTTTTTCCACAAAGCAAAATCGACCGGGTTTCTTTTTTCGTCTTGTCCTTCTAAGTCACGTGAGCCCGACATAAGCTCCTCTATTACTCTACCCGAAAGTTCGCCATATTTATTTTGTTGATTATATTTTTTCACATCAAAATAAATTGAGCCATTTATTTCATAAGCAAGTTCTTTTTGGAGCAACTTATTAATCATCCCTATTTGTTCTATCAAGTGACCGGTAGCGGTGGGTTCTATATCCGGAGGTAGTATATTGAATCGTTCCATCACCTGGTGAAAATCATTGCTGTACCTTTGCACTATTTGCATAGGCTCCAGGTTTTCTAATCTTGCCTTGCGGCTAATTTTGTCTTCACCATCATCGGCATCATCAGTCAAATGTCCAACATCTGTTATATTACGTACATATCGTACTTTATACCCAAGGTGCTGTAGATAACGATATACAATATCGAAGCTAAAAAATGTGCGGACATTGCCTAAATGAACATCGCTGTAAACTGTAGGTCCACACACATACATACCAACAAAAGGTGGATTAATAGGCTCAAATATTTCTTTTTTCTTGGTAAGTGAATTGTAAACTCTTAATTCTTTTAGCATGACTAATTAGTATCTAATTTAAAATGCGGCAAAGTTAAAGCAAAATCTGTTATAAATACGGGGGATAAAATGATTTCAAAGCGAGTGCCCAATCACTATTTTAGGATAAAAGAATGAAATAACAAGCCAATTAATTGTCGTATAAAACTAAAAATTAAATTCTTTTAATTATTATTGGTGTGCCTGAATAAATACGAAACCACCTTTCCAACATAAAATTCATAAAATTTTAGATGATTTTGACAATATTTGTAACTTTGCCAAAAGCTTTTTAAAGCAGGTTAAAATATTCTTGTTTAAGTATTTACAAAGATTTGCTTTAGATGGTTATTTAATCTACCTTTGCAGCGATAAAAGGCATTAAAAGAAAGAGGGGACTGTAGTCCCCTCTTTTATTGAAATCAGTTGAGAAGTGGTGAGAGAAAAAATAGAAAAAAAGACTGAAACGCTACTAGAAGATGACAATTTTTTTCTGGTTGACGTGTTGATAAGCGGAGGAGTTAGCAATCAGAAAATCAAAGTTTTAGTAGACGGGGACCAAGGAATTACCATTGATGATTGTGCGAGAATTAGCAGGTCATTATCAGCTTGGTTTGATGAAGAGGATCTTTTTGCCGATAAATATACATTAGAAGTTTCGTCGCCAGGAGTTGAGCATCCACTTAAGCTTACAAGGCAATATAAAAAAAATATAGGGCGAAATATAAAAGTAATAATGCAGGATGGTTCTCAACAAGAAGGTTTACTTAAAAGTGTGAGCGACAATGCCATAGTAATAGAAAAAACATTGAAGAAAAAAGAAAAACAAACGGTAGAAATGCCTTTTGAAAATATAGATAAAGTTAAAGTATTGATATCATTTAAGAGAGATGGATAACGGCACCCTTATAGAGTCATTTGCTGAATTTGCGAGAAGTAAAAATGTGGATCGCCCAACCATGATTCGCATATTAGAAGATGTTTTCCGCACCATGATCAGAAAGAAATTTACAACGGATGAAAATTTTGATATCATTATAAATGCTGACAAAGGTGATTTGGAAATATGGCGATTTAGAGAAATTGTAGATGACAATAGTGAAGATATTTGGGATCATGATAAAATAAGCCTTACAGAAGCACGAGATATTGAACCTGATTTTGAAATTGGTGAGGAAGTAGCTGAAGATGTTAAGTTGGAAGACTTTGGCCGAAGGGCTGTAATGACTGCCCGGCAAACATTAATTCAGAAAATAAAAGATCTGGAAAAAGACATTCTCTTTAGCCAATATAAAGATTTGGTTGGAGAAATTGTCATCGGAGAGGTATACCAAATATTGAATCGGGAAATATTATTGATGGATGCCGAAGGCAACGAATTGATTTTACCTAAAAGCGATCAAATTCCAAAGGATAGATTTCGGAAAGGTGATTCAGTGAGAGCCGTTGTACATAGAGTAGAAATGATCAATGGAAATCCGCGAATTGTGATGTCACGTACAGCTCCGGTATTTCTTGAAAGACTTTTTGAGGCAGAGGTACCCGAAGTTTTTGACGGTTTAATTACGATGAAAAAAGTGGTAAGAGAGCCTGGTGAAAGAGCTAAAGTGGCAGTAGAGAGTTTTGATGACCGAATTGATCCGGTAGGTGCCTGTGTGGGTATGAAAGGGTCTCGGATCCATAGCATTGTAAGAGAGTTGCAAAATGAAAATATAGATGTAATCAATTATACTGACAATGTAGAATTATACATTTCCAGATCATTGAGCCCTGCAAAAATCAGCAGCATTAAAGTTGACTCTGGTAAAGGTAGAGTATCGGTATATTTAAAACCTGATCAGGTATCATTAGCAATTGGTAAAGGCGGACATAATATAAAGCTTGCAAGTTTATTAGTAGGCATGGAAATAGATGTATTCCGAGATCTTGACGCGATGGAAGAGGAGGATGTTGATCTGGATGAATTTGCAGACGAAGTAGAAAGCTGGATCATTGATGAATTAAAAAGAGTAGGTTTAGACACTGCCAAAAGTGTTTTAGCTTTGTCAAAAGATGACCTTGTTCGCAGAACAGATCTGGAAGAAGAAACAATAGATGAAATTCTCAGGATATTAAACCAAGAATTTGAATAAGAATATAGTAAGCACCTGGGTATTTTAAAAAAACGGTAAAGGTATTATATGGCAGAAGAAAAAATGATGAGATTAAGCCAAGTGGCAAGAAAACTCAATGTGGGCACATCCACTATTGCTGATCATCTTGCTGATAAGGGCTTTAAAATAGAAAACAAACCTAATACCAAAATTACGATGGAGCAATTCGCTATGCTCTCCAAAGAATTTGCCTCTTCGGCTATGGATAAAGAAGAAGCATTAGGAATGACCATTGGCAAAAAAAGAAGCGACAACTTTGTAATTGATAATGATCAAGATCCTGAGAAAAAAAGGGATGAAGAAGAAGAGATTTTCATCAAAAACTTAGGCACGAACAAAGAAGCAGCAGAAAAGGAGAAAGAAGAAAAAGAAAAAAAAGAACAAGAAGCTGCTAAAAAAGAGAAAATAGCTAAAGAAAAGAAAGAGGCGGAAGAAAAAGCTCAAGCAGATAAAGAAGCTAATAAACTACAAGGCATAAAAGTAGTAGGGAAAATAGACCTGGACAAAAAGAAGGAAGAAACAAAGGCTGAAGAAGAAAAGGACAAACAAGCAGAGGCTGCTAAAAAGGAAGAGAAAGAGAAGCAAAAAGAAAAAAAAGAACAAGAGCAAGCCGAAGAAAAGAAAGAGAAGCAAAAAGAAGAACAAGCCGAGAAAAAAGCTCAGGAAGAAAAAATAAGAGAAACAAAAGAGGAGGCAGAAAAAGCCCCATCTTCAGATAAAACTGAAGCTAAAGAAGAGACAGAAGCTGCCGAAAAAGAAGAGCCAGAAGAAGTAATAGAAGCCAAAGCTGATCAATTAAAAGGTCTAACGGTAGTGGGGAAGATAGACCTTCCGGAAAAAGAGAAAAGAGAAAAGAAAAAAGATAAAAAAGACAAAAAGCCTCAGCCAGTTGCATCATCTGACGATAAAGGCGATAAGAAGAAAAAGAAAAGACCACGTAAGCGTGTAAGGCCGGAAGGTGAGGCCAGAAGCAGTGGCCAACAACAGCAACAGCGACCTGCAACAAGCAAAGATAAAAGAGAGAGAGGAGGACGTAAAAAATCAAGAGCTCCTAAAGAGGAAGTTTCTGATAAGGAAATTCAGGAACAAATCAAGGCAACCATGGCTAAACTTACTGGCAGTAAGAAGTCTGGTGGTAGTAGTGGTCGATCTAAATACAAAAGAGAAAAACGATCACAATATGCAGAAGCTGAGCAGCAAAGACTTCAACAGGAGCAGGATGAAGCTAAAAAGTTACAAGTAAATGAGTTTATTTCTGCCAACGACCTTGCCTCGTTGATGGGAGTAACGGTAAATGAAGTTATCTCTACCTGCATGAGCCTTGGATTATTTGTTTCTATAAACCAACGCCTGGATGCTGAAACAATCACTGTAATTGCAGATGAATTTGGTTATGAAGCAGATTTCACTTCCAACGAAGATGATCTGGTTATAGAGGAAGAGGAAGATAAAGAAGAAGATTTACAAGAAAGAGCTCCTATTGTCACCATTATGGGTCACGTGGACCACGGTAAAACCTCATTACTTGACTTTATAAGGCATGCCAAAGTAGCAGCTGGAGAAGCTGGAGGAATAACCCAGCACATTGGAGCTTATGATGTAGAAACAGATAGCGGTAAAAGAATTACCTTTCTGGATACTCCTGGTCACGAAGCCTTTACCGCCATGCGTGCCAGGGGAGCTAGCATTACCGATGTAGTTGTAATTGTTGTGGCTGCTGATGATAATGTGATGCCTCAAACCAAAGAGGCCATTAACCATGCACAGGTTGCTGGTGTGCCAATTGTAATAGCCATAAATAAAATAGATAAACCTAACGCCAATGCTGATAAAATTCGAGAAGAATTGGCAACCATTAATATTTTAGTGGAAGACTGGGGAGGAAAATATCAGTGTCAGGAAATTTCCGCCAAATCAGGACAAGGAATCAACGAGTTATTAGAAAAAGTGCTTCTGGAAGCTGAGCTTCTGGAGTTAAAAGCTAACCCTAATAAAAATGCTATCGGTACAGTTATCGAAGCCTCACTCGACAAAGGCAGAGGTTATGTAGCCACTATTTTGGTGCAATCAGGATCACTGTCTATTGGTGATGTAATGCTAACCGGCGCTAATTATGGTAAAGTAAAAGCCATGTTTGATCATCGCGGAAATAGAATTGAAACTACCGGCCCATCTACACCTGTATTGGTTCTGGGCTTAGATGGAGCTCCGCCAGCAGGTGACAAGTTAAATGTAATAGATTCGGAACGCGAGGCAAGAGAACTTGCCAACAAAAGATCGCAGATTCAAAGAGAGCAAAACATCAGAACCAAGAAACACATTACACTTGATGAAATTGGCAGAAGATTAGCGATTGGTTCTTTCAAAGAACTAAATATAATTGTAAAAGGAGATGTGGATGGATCCGTAGAAGCATTATCGGATTCATTATTGAAACTTTCTACCGAAGAAGTTCAGGTAAATATTATCCACAGCGGAGTGGGTCAAATCTCAGAATCAGATGTATTGCTGGCTTCAGCATCCGATGCTGTTATTGTTGGTTTTCAGGTAAGACCATCTTCAAGTGCTCGTAAACTTGCAGAAAATGAAGAAATAGAAATAAGACTTTATTCTGTGATTTATGATGTAATTAACGATGTGAAAGACGCGATGGAAGGTTTACTAGCACCTAGCGAAGAAGAGGTAATCACCGGAAATGCTGAGGTTAGGGATGTATTTAAAATCTCTAAAATTGGTACTGTAGCTGGATGTATGGTAACTGAGGGATTTTTAAAACGAAACAATCAAATCAGGCTTATTCGAGATGGTATTGTAGTATATACTGGCGATATAAATCAGCTCAAGCGCTTTAAAGATGATGTGAATGAAGTGAGGAGTGGCTATGAATGTGGTATGAGCATTAAAAACTTTAATGACATTAAGGAAGGCGACGTTATAGAAGGATTTGAAGTGAAAGAGGTAAAAAGAAAGTTATAAAAAAATTTACATTACTATAAAATTAAGGCCGGACTATATTCTAAAAGTCTGGCTTTTTTTATGAAAATTAATATTGAAATTCTTTATTTTTTTACAGTGCTCATGCTAGTGCTTACCTTGCTTGGTTTGCATAAACCTTACCGGGTACTGTGGTGGCTTTCGTATAAAAACAGGATGATGGTACTCAAAACCTACGGCACCGTCACCGTGATCCTTATTATAATCTTATTATTGGTTTGAGGTAATAAACCAGTAGTTACCTAAGCATTGATTTTTGCAGCAGTGGTACCTCCCTTTATACTTTACATTGCGCCAGGCCATTTACTCCATTTTTTGTAGATGCTAATTCACCTTTTTTATTGTATAATAATTGTTTACAAAAATCAGGATGAAGTTAATATCAATTGCTTAACCCGATTTCTAGCAACCAAAACATCTATCCAAATAATAATATTTATTATTATTTAGATAGATTCTAAACAAAAGTTAGAAAAGTGGCGTTATAACAATTCAAAAATGGGACAATCTAATATTACAATTTGTATTCTCGCTCTATTATTCGTAACAATTCGGGTAGAAGCTTCCACTTATTCTGATGCTGATTTAACAAATTTTATTGAGATTGTTGAGTTAGAGTCGGAAGGGCAGGAGAAATCGGAAAGAAACTCAAGCCTACAGCAAGACGATTTTTTTTCTAAGACAGCTCAAATAAACTTTGGTTTTGTTAATATAAACCAAGGCTATTGTACTGAAAATATTTACACCTATCTGTTTCGATGCACACTATACATTCCGCCAAAGTTCTATTTCTTATTGTAATTATTTAATTACTGTGAATTAATCTAATTCATTTAATACTTAATATTCTCACACTGTTTTTTTGATAATTAAACATTAAGATAATGAAAATGCGGAATTTATATTTTATTTCAGTGCTAGCAATTTTTCTTTTTATTTTTAATTCTGAAGGTGTTTCACAAACCACTGAATTAGTAAAAAAGCTTATAAAAGCTGAGGAGGGTCAATACTTTGCTGACAGAGATAGTGCTTATCTCGACCCTTATTACGGATTGAAGAAGTTGTTTTATGGTAATAAAAGATTTGCTGAAAACAAAAGCATTCGCCCTAGGCAGACTGAACAGGACCTGAAGAATAGTGAGCTGGGGCAAAAGCCATTTGCTACGATAATTGGCTGTGCGGATAGTAGAGTTCCCAATGAAATCATTTTTGATCAAGGAGTTGGTGACTTGTTTATTACACGAACAGCTGGGCAAGTAATGGCACAAGCTTCTTATGGAACCATTGAATATGGTTGTGAAGTTTTGCAAACTAGGCTCATTGTAGTATTGGGCCATGAATCTTGTGGAGCAGTTGAAGCCGCGATGAAGCTACCTGAAAACCCTCCCGGGCACGTTGTTACTTTAATTAACGCTATAAAACCCGCGGCTTTAACTGCTATCAATGCTAATTTAGGAGAGAAAGAGGCTTCTGATTTGGCGATTCGGGAAAATGTGTTAGAACAAGTGAAGCTACTCAGGGGCCTGGAGCCAGTTTTGAGCAGGAGGTCAGCGAATGGAGAGGTCCTGATTATAGGAGCTGTGTATAATCTACATACCGGAGCTGTCGAATTTTTGGAAGAAACCATCACTACCCTTCCAAAATATGCCACATCCAACAAATAATGGGGAATAAAAACAGCCTTCAATAATTACCGAAGGCTGTCCCCCTACTCTTTATTATTTAAATCTTTTTAGAGGTTATAATTTTCTCATTCCTTTATAAAGTTTAATGCATTTTCAATAATCTCCCGATTTGGAACCATCTAACTTTTAATTACATCTTACATTTATAAGAAAATGAAAAAAATAAGTTTATTATTATTGATTATTCTTATGCCTTTACTAGGATCATCACAAATTGATCCAGATGAATCGCAATTAGGTGCGTGGTATATGTATTTTTTTAACAAATCTTTCAAAAACTCCCGGTTTGGTATTCAAGGAGATTACCAATTCCGCTTTTGGAATGTAGGCTCCGATATGGAACAAATCCTATTAAGAACTGGAGTCACCTACAAACCCGAAAATGCTAATATATTGTTTACATTAGGTTATGCAAATATAACTACTGGCACCTTTGGTGAACCAAAAACCACGGTAAACGAAAATCGGATGTATCAAGAGGCACTAATTCCGCACAAGGTGGGAGAAAGATTTTTGCTAACACATAGGATGCGATATGAGCAGAGATGGAATGAAGGACAAGATTTCCGAACACGTTACCGCTATATGTTATTTTTAAACATCCCTTTAAATGATGTCGTTTTGCAAAAACAAACAATTTATATAGCGTTGTACAATGAATTGTTTATCAATGGACAAAAGAACATTGGAAACGAGAGAACAGTAGAGCTTTTCGACAGAAACCGAACCTACTTTGGGATGGGTTATGGTTTGACTAAGGGTCTAAGAATGCAACTGGGTTGGATGGTACAGACGACAAATAACTGGAGCAAAGGCCAGGCACAGGTAAGCTTACATCACAATTTTTGATATTTTATGAAGCCTGGTTATACGCCAACCAGGCTTCTGATATTCTCGTTATTGCAATAAAAACTGGCTATAATTAGCCATAAGTTATCAAATCATGAAGTAAAAAATGAAACCGGAAACCGCAATTAAAAAGTTTACTACTTGATCTTCAACAAACTAATTCTCTCAGCGGTTATTGATCTGAGGTGTTTATTTTAGCTATTTCTAATGCATGAGTTGTAATATAATACTTTGTAAGCATGTTAGGAACTTCCCATTCTGGTAATTTACCCTTATTTAAAAAATCCAGGTATTTTTCTGCCACTTGACCAAAATGAGCCTCATGACCTAATCTGTATTTTTCAGGAATATTGACCTTCAGCCTGTTTTCTTCCTCACTAATGGTAACACCCTCATAGTTATTGGTTATTTGTGCAAGGTTAGTTTCTACATTTTGCTTTAATTCATCCATTGTCACTGTGTTTGGCTCTATGTATAATTCCGGAGTAAAATTCTGCTCTTCTCCCTGCCTGATAATCAAATTTGCCTTACTACCTCTCATCATAGAATAATGCGTATCTCCCGCACCTTCCGGTGCTTCGTAATTCCAAATAACCGATGCTTTGGCATATGTATCTTTTAGCCTAAAGGTTATTTCACCATTGGCATACACGTTTAGCAAGCTATCGTTCACTACATCTTTAAGCAAAAACTCCGGATAACTTTCCATTTTGGTTACTTTGTTAAACTGGTTAAAAGTAAGCTCAGTAGCCCATCTTTTAGCATTCATTATTTCCACGTCTTCTTCGTAATTTAACACCTGCTCAGGATAGCATTCCCACTGTATTAAATCTACCAGGTGTGTAGTAACATCAACTATTCCTTCGCCTTGCTGACTAACATCAAAAAACCAAGAGGGCCTCACCAGTGGTTTTCCTGATACAACCTTACTAAAATGATGCACACTTTCTTTGGTAATCGAAGGCTCTTGTGGTGTACCCTTCAATAAATCACCAAAAATTTCATCGATCTGAGAAAACTCTTTTTGTAAAATAGTCGTGATTTCATAGCGTTCCGTCATTATATCATAAAGCAACAAGTCATTTGCTTCTGCTGCTTCAAATGCAGATTTAAGCAGTTCAAAATCATCCACATCTATCGCCATTGGTTTATCTGCCAATACATTGATACCTGCATCTATTGCAGCTTTTATATATTCGGTTTTGCGTTTATTATTTCCTGCAGTCACCATTACATTACCCTGTTTTTCGGCTATCATTTTATCTAAAAAATCCGGGCCCCGATAGATTTCAGTTACCCAAGCAGTGGGATTCTCATCACGGGTGTTATATTGCTTAATCCTGTTTAAAAAATCATCTGTTTCCGGGCCTTCCGGGGCATATAAATAAACGGTAGTGTCTACTGAAGGGTACATATTTTTTAATACCAGACCCGCATGAAAATGCCCTGGAGACAAAATCATAAACTGAAAGGGAGAATTGGATTGCATTGGTTCCTGCTCTTTTTTCTGAGATGTTTCACAAGATATTAAAATAAATATCAGTAAAATTAATTGAAGATATATCTTTTTCATTATAATTAGATTTACGTTTTACAAATATATTAAAAATGTCTGGTCAGTTTTTTTATGTTTATCATATAATAAGTATATGTAAAATATAAATGTGATGAATATTAATTAATTACTAAGCATTTACATCTACCGTCTTATTCTGCTTAATTAAAAAGTAGGCAGATAAGTAGGGTTTTACTATGAACACCCTTTGACGCTTGATCATGGAGGCAAATGCTACGGTACTGCTTACCTGCATTATTTTGACGAACCGATTGATATGGGATTAGTCCTGGGAGAAGAGGTTGAGATGTTAATTTCAGAAACTCCGGCAAAAAGCAGCAGAGAAACTTATTGCTACAGATTCTTAGACTGGAACTAAAAGATGATTATCACCTTTTCTTATATCTTTAAATTACATCATTCGCAATATACCTTTCAAATAACCAACAGATTCGGCCGATCCAACCATAGGTGATTCCGCATCTTTTTCATATTCTAGTGACAATACTCCATCATATTTAATTTTATCCAGTGCTTTCAAAAATCCAGGTATATCGATTACCCCTCTGCCAATCTCTACGGTTTCCCCTTCCGGTTGGGCTGCCGAAACATCTTTTATGTGTACATCATGAAGCCTATTGGCATACTTTATTGCGCTTTCGGCAGGATCAATGCCTATTCTTTTAGTGTGGCCGATATCCATACAAATACCTATGCGTTGATCAAATTCTTTTACTTTGTCGTATATGGATTCCGGGCTGGGATAAAGGTCATCTCCTGGACCATGGTTATGAATGGCTACTTTTATATCATATTCTTTTACTTTTTTATCTACTAAAGGAAGTAATTCATGCTGTGGCACACCAATAATTACTTTTAAATCAGCAGCTTTGGCGTAATCAAAAGCCTGGTGTACCTGATCTTCATTCTTCATGTAAATGACTCCTGCACCATAAAGATTCAACCCTGCATCATGCACTTTTTTAGCTGCTACTTTTGTGGCTGCTTCAGATGCATCCAAAGGCATATGCATACTCTTTAAGGCAAGGTGTGTAAGGCCTAGCTTATTCACCATATCAATTGTTTCTTCCAGGCTAAACTTACGAAAGCTGTACGACGCCAACCCGAGGGGCAAGTCAATTTTTGCGACCGCCGCCTGCGAATTTTTACTTCTAAACAAAGTAGTACTAAAAACTGAAGCAGCAGCTAAGCCACCGCTGGTTTTCATAAATTGCTTTCTATTCAACTTCATAAATTTTTGGGTTATAAATTCTCTTAATAAGCTTTGGCAAATACCACTTTACCTTCAGAAGGCTTATCAGTAACCATACATTTGCCTGGCCCACTTATATTATCCAAAGGTATTAATCGGATGGTGGCTTTGGTTTCATTTTTGATTTTTTCCTCAGTTTCAGCCGTTCCGTCCCAATGCGCATAAATAAATCCGCCTTTTTCTTCCAATACTTTCTTGAATTCCTCATATGAATCCACCTGATGAGTATTTGCTTCACGAAAATTTAAGGCCTTTTGATAAATGTTTGTTTGAATATCTTCTAATAAGTCTCTTACTTTATTTTCCAATCCTGTAGTGGAAACAAGTTCTTTTTCTTTGGTATCTCGGCGTGCCAGTTCAACAGTGCCATTCTCCAGGTCCCGAGGGCCAATGGCAATTCTTAAGGGAATACCTTTTTGCTCATATTCCGCAAATTTCCAACCAGGCTTATGAGTGTCCCGGTCATCAATTTTTACTGAAATATTCATCGCATTTAGACCATTCTTAATATGTGTCGCCTTTTCAAATATATCTTTTAGTTGTTCATCATTTTTATAAATAGGCACTATTACTACCTGAATTGGCGCTAGCTTAGGTGGTAAAATTAAACCCTCATCATCTGAATGTGCCATGACTAATGCGCCCATTAATCTTGTACTTACCCCCCAAGAAGTGCCCCACACCATCTCTATCTTACCTGTCTTATCAGTAAATTTTACATCAAATGCTTTGGCAAAATTTTGCCCCAAAAAATGAGAAGTTCCTGCTTGTAAAGCTTTCCCATCCTGCATTAAAGCTTCTATGCAATAAGTATCAACGGCACCAGCAAATCTTTCAGAAGCACTTTTCACACCTTTCAAAACCGGTATTGCCATGAAGTTCTCAGCAAAGTCTGCATAAACATTCATCATTTGAATCGTTTCATCAACGGCTTCTTGCTTTGTGGCATGAGCCGTATGCCCCTCTTGCCAAAGAAACTCTGCCGTGCGCAAAAACAGACGAGTTCTCATTTCCCAGCGTACTACATTGGCCCATTGATTTACTAATATGGGTAAGTCCCTATACGATTGAACCCAATTTCTATAAGTATTCCAGATTACTGTTTCGGATGTAGGTCTGATAATTAACTCTTCCTCCAGTTTTGCTTCCGGATCTACTTCTATACCACCATCTTCAGAATTTTTAAGCCGGTAGTGAGTAACTACCGCACACTCTTTAGCAAAACCCTCCACATGAGCAGCTTCTTTGGCGAAATAGGATTTGGGGATGAAAAGCGGAAAATAAGCATTGGTATGTCCAGTATCTTTAAACTTTTTGTCTAGGTCGGCTTGCATTTTCTCCCAAATAGTAAAGCCATAGGGTTTAATTATCATGCATCCTCTTACTTCAGAATTTTCTGCTAAGTCTGCTTTTTTTACCAATTCATTATACCAAGCAGAATAATCTTCGCTTCTTTTGGTAATTCCTTTACTCATTTTATTGTATTTTGGTATGGATTTTGCTATATTTCAAGTAAATTTGATAAAATATTCGACAAAGATAAGATTTTTGTTTACATTTATAATCCTAATGCTTATATTGTCGTATAATTTACATAGAAATTGGTTAATTATATTTATTTAATAAATAATATAAAAAGAAAGGAAAATTATGAAATCGCTCGCCCCTAAACTTTTTACAATACCTATAGCAGCTTTACTGTTGTGGTCTTGTAATCAATCGCAATACGCTCAGACTGGTGAATATGATGATATGTATTATAATGCTACTGATCGTAAAACCGTAAAATACACAAGAGCAGAAAGAAGGCCTGCAAATACTCAAAATCCTCAACCTCAGCGTCAATCTGAATTCACTCCTTATGAAGATAATACTTCTGCAAGAACAGTGAATCCTGAATACGTAGCTCAATACAGAAACAACAATCAGGCAAATGATGAAAATGTAGTGGGTGACGATACTGAATATTATAATGAAGATTACCAATCAGATCGAAATAGAGATGTTGTAGTTAATAATTACTATGGCAACAATAATGCTGGGTTTAGTAATCAATACAATCCTTTCTGGGATGACCCATGGTGGAGATGGAACAGATTTAATCGATGGAGTGTATGGAGTCACGATCCATTTATGAATCCTTGGGGACCAGGTGTTAACTTCGGATGGAACAACTGGGGCTGGAATGCTGGCTGGAATGTTTCGTTCGGTTGGGGCTTCAATAATTGGGGAATGAACCGATGGGGAATGAACCGATGGGGCTGGAATGGCTGGAATCGATGGGGAATGAACTCTTGGGGCTGGAATCGATGGGGCATGAACTCCTGGGGCTGGAACCAAGGCTACTGGAATGGATTTCACAATGGGTTTCATAATGGACTTTATACTGGTGTAATTACTGAAAGTGGCGTGAATAGCAGAACTGTAAGAAGAGGAAGAATTAACTCAAGAAGCTCTTCAGTAGTGTCAAATAATTCAAGAGTACGTACCAGAACATCATCAGCCAATAGAAGTAGAAATGCCGTTACCGATAGAGGTAGAAGCACAAGAGTAGGACGAGATTATTCAAGAACTCAAAATGATTACTATAATCGTTCTAGATCAAGAAGCTCTTCTGAAGGAATTTCCAGAAGTAGAAGCAGAAGTTCTGAGGTAGGCAGATCAAATGCCCGAACCAATAATAGCAGAGTTTCTCCTAACGGAACCAGAAGTAGAAGTACAAGCCCTAATTACGGAAGATCCAGATCTTCATCAAGTTCTGAGGGCACGAGAAGTAGTATCTACAGCAATAGAAGCAGGAGTAATAGCAGTGCAAATACGAATAGAAGTTATTCACCACGACGTAGTCAGAGTAGCAGCAGTTATGGCAACTCTCCATCTCGATCTTCAAGAAGCTACAGCAGTGGAAGAAGTGGATCAAGAAGCAGTGGAAGTTATTCAAGTGGTAGAAGTTCTTCCAGAAGTAGCGGAAGTTATTCAAGCGGTAGAAGTGGATCAAGAAGTAGTGGAAGCTATTCTAGTGGTAGAAGCAGTGGTGGTAGCCGAAGCAGCAGCGGATCTAGGTCTAGTTCTAGTGGACGCAGAAGATAATAAGTAACCTTTATGAATCAGGGTGTTGATACATCCTGATTCTTTTCAACCTTTTCTATAATACCTTAAGCAACAACATCATGAAAACTTTGAAATCGCTTATTTTAATAAGCCTGTTATTACTCTGTCTAAGTTTTGAAGGAAAGGCTCAGTACATACCTGGTGCATTTGGATTCGAAGATTTATCATCTTTGTTTAGCAATACGCGCATTGGAGGTTCGGCAAGAATTAGAGCTATGGGCGGAGCCCAGTATTCACTTGGTGGCGATATCAGTTCTGCATCATCCAACCCGGCCGGTCTTGGCTTTTTTCGAAAATCAGAATTTAGTTTAAGTCCTTCTTACAACATGTTTGATATACAAAGCACCTATAACGGAAGTGTTAGCAGGGAAAATGATACAAGAATAAATTTTGCCAACGTTGGTATTGTTTTCAATAATTCAAAAGACGATGTAGTGCCGGGAGCTTGGCGAGGTGGATCATTTGCTATCAGCATCAATAAAGTGAATGATTTTAATGGCAATTTTTTCTTTCAAGGCAGTGATATAAATACTTCAATTACAGATTTTTTTGCAGGATCTGCCTTTGGAATTAATGAGATAGACATTTTAAACGAATATGACATACCGGCATTAGCATATGAATCTTATATCATAAACCCTACCTATTATTTTGAAAAT
>Ga0207419_1000438_pt1 | contig 36370 bp, 33 predicted proteins | sample ElkSloMetagenome_4_FD_184723 | JGI IMG/M metagenome (GOLD analysis project Ga0207419, IMG submission 184723) | Hot spring microbial communities from Elkhorn Slough, Monterey Bay, USA - MD2A (version 2) | ecosystem: Environmental > Aquatic > Marine > Intertidal zone > Estuary: Microbial mat ...
TGGGACGGGGGTGGGGTCCACTTTGTACTTTTCGGCCAGGTAGTAGCTCAGGTAGTCACCTTTGGCGATGGTCTGGAGCATTTCATTCAGGCGGCTTGCTTTCTTTTCCAAGGAGTAATCAAGGACGGGGATGCCGGCATCCCTTATCAATTCGGTGGTGATTTCGATTCTGCGCTTGATCTTCGAATGGTAGTGGTCCGAGTGCAGATTGATGACTCGCAGCGCCTCGTCTTCAACGGACCATTTCGGCAGGCCGAGTCCGACGATGACGTTGTGGTCCAGCTCGGGGTATTCGTTCCAGAAGGCCCAGCTTTTGCTGTTTTCATTGATTTGGGTCGACCACCTTCGCGCGACTGGGACCAGGTGCTCGGCGGCCAGTATGACCGGGATGCCGTCTTCGACATGCTTGAGCATCGCTTTTGTCGATGGCGAAGGCTCGTCATCGGCGGCTTTGAGGGCCTTGACGGCGGCGGCTAGCTCGTCGGCCGGGTTGGGAAATAGGCCGATTCGTGCCAGGAGCGCCAGCAGCAGCGTGAAGCTGAAGCCCAGGGCGGCGCGGGGCTGTGAGTCGTAGTCGAATTGAATCAGTCGCTCTGCTTCGGTCTGCTCGGCAAGCGCACCGCCGGTCGTGATCGCGAATCTCGGTGAGTCCAGAGTACAGGCACGTTTCCAGCCACTCAGGGTTTCTTCCGTGTTGCCGCTGAAGCTTGAAGCAATTACCAGCGTGCGCTTGTCGACCCAGGCCGGGAGACCGTAGCTTCGATGGACAATAATCGGATGCTTGCATTGATCGGCGAGCAGCGCGGCGACGAGATCACCGGCAATGGCGCTCCCCCCCATTCCGATCACGAGCACTTGATCGATGGAATCCAGCGCTGGCGGCTTCAGGTCAAGTTCCTTGAGAAGCGACCAGGCAGACTGAATTTGCCGTGGAAAGGCCTGAATTTTATCTAGCATATGTTGCTCATCCATAACTGAATTCAGTTGTCATTCTCAACCACTTCTCCCGGTGATGAAGCCGAGGTGCTCCAGCTTGAGCAGAATCTGCTGAATCGCCTTGTCGGGACTGAAATCTTGGGTATCGATTTCAAGCTCCGGGTGTTCAGGCACCTCATATGGATCGGAGATGCCGGTGAATTCTTTGATCAGCCCTGCCCTCGCCTTTTTGTAGAGGCCCTTGCGATCCCGTTGTTCGCAGACCTCGAGCGGCGTGGACACGTGAATCTCGATAAAGCCGCCATGGCTGGAAATCATTTCCCTGACCTGGCGCCTTGTCGCTGTGTAGGGCGCGATCGGCGCACACAGGGCAATACCGCCGTTCTTGGTGATTTCGGAGGCGACATAGCCGATGCGCAGGATATTCAGGTTTCTGTGGTCTTTCGAAAAACCGAGTTCGCTCGACAGATGCTGGCGAACCACATCGCCATCCAGCAGCGTGATCTGTCGGCCGCCGATTTCCATCAACTTAGCCTGAAGGGCGTTGGCGAGTGTCGACTTGCCCGATCCGGACAGGCCGGTGAAGAAGACCGTGAAGCCCTGTCGATCCTTCGGCGGATGCGTCTTTCGAAGTTCGGACACCACTTCCGGATAGGAGAACCATTCCGGAATGTCCAGGCCTTCGACCAGTCGGCGGCGAAACTCGGTGCCGGAAATCGATCGGACCCGGTCATTCTCGCCGACCTTGTCGCTGGGCACGTACTGCGCCCGACTCTCAAGATACTGCAGCTCCTTGAAGGGCACCATTTCGATCCCTGCTTCGGACTGGTGCTCGGCCATCAGGGCCTGGGCGTCATAGGGGCCGTAATAGCCCTCACCGGTCTTCGGATTACGCGGACCCGCGTGATCACGACCGACGATGAAGTGGGTGCAGCCATGATTCTTTCGGATAAGCGCATGCCAGAGCGCTTCTCTGGGCCCCGCCATGCGCATCGCCAGGTTGAGCAGCGAAAGGAAGGTCGTCTGCTCGGGATAGCGCTTGAGAATGTGCTCGTAGCAGCGAACCCGCGTGTAGTGGTTGACGTCATTGGGCTGGGTCATGCCAACCACCGGGTGTATCAACAGGTTAGCTTCAAGCTCGCGGGCGGCCAGAAAGGTCAACTCCTGATGCACCCGATGCATCGGGTTGCGCGTCTGGAAGGCAACAATCCGCTGCCAGCCACGCTTTGCAAATTCCTCCTTGAGCTGAGCCGGGGTATGGCGCCGATGGGGAAAGTCGTAGTGAATCGGCGATTGAACGAACTCAATGGGGCCGCCCAGGTACCAGGGATGCGAGGCATCGAGAAGCATCGCGACACCGGGGTGGTGCCTGTCCGTCGTGCCAAACACGGCCTGGGCCTCGGCCTGCCTGTCGGGACACCATTTTTCATCGACCTTCAGTACGGCCAGCAGCACGCCTTCGGGATCGCGCAGTCCGACTCGTTGGCCAAGGTCAACGCGCTCGGCGAGGGCCTCGGGGACATCCAGCGTGATTGGCATCGGCCAGAGCTCGCCGCTGGACAAGCGCATGTGGGATAGAACGGATTCGTAGTCGCTCTGGCCCAGAAACCCCTGCAGCGGAGCGAAACCGCCGGTCATAAGGAGCTCCAGGTCGCACTGCTGTCGACGCGTAAGTGGCCAGTCGATCAACTGATCCTGGTCTGGCTGTTCTGGGGTCGCTGTCATATCCATGGTCAGGTCTGTTTTATCGGGCTTCTGGATCTGTTGACGGGGTCCGCTGTTCGCCGATTTCGCGCTGGAGCTGCTCGATTTCCCGGGTCAGTGCCTGGTGCTCCTGCAGCTTGCGGTAAAGAAAACGGCGTGTAATGCGCGTTTTTGCGGCAATGCCCTTGGGCGTGAGGCAGTACAGGTAGCGGCGTTTCTCGCTGCTGCTCTTGAAGTTGCCAGCCTTGACATAGCCTTTGTCGATCAGGGCTCGCAGGCAGTAATGCGTTTTGCCCAGGCTGACGCCGAGTTCGCGTGCAAGCGCCCTCTGGCTCAAATCCGGCTTGGATTCGAGGGTTCGGAGGAGGGCTAGGCGGGTTTTTAGGTTCAATGAAGCGAAACTCTGAGGAACTTGAGGTTCAAAGAGCAACTTTTGGGCACTGGGTCCCGGATCGGGGCCAGGACGCGACGTGTAGGCGTTAGTTCTTGGGTTCAGGGCTCAAGTGATAATAGAATTTGGGCGGGTTTTCTTTGGTTTCTCAAGCTACCGCCCTTGGGTTAAGCCCCCAATTCGCTCGCGTCTGAATCTTCCTGTTGATTGAACTAATTCTGATGCGTTCAACCAATGAACGCTACGCGGAGACTAACGATTCCTCGCCCTTTTGGCAAGGTTGGCGGTGCGTGGATTTTGCTTCCAGCGAAGAACTGGATTTACTAGAGATGGAATGGCGATTGGATCGCAAGGGTTTGGCCTCTACCCTTAGTGCTCAGACGACGGACCATGGACGAGCCATAACCCTGCAGAGCAATATCATGCAGATCAATTTCCATTCAGGCCATCAGAGAGGTTCGTTTTGCGAAGAGTAGCCATTTTTCTGGAGGGCGGCAATGCCTAGATTGATGCCAAAAAAGTCTTATCAGCGAACAAGCTCAACCCGGCGCGCATGAGTCCGCTCGAGTTGCAGCGCGAGCGCTCGAACCCAGCATTCACAGGTTTGACTGATCGACTCCTGCCCTATAAAGTACGAAAGATGGAAGGACTCTGTACTGCCGGTGGTTTAATTGCCGGATATTTGCTGTTTTTGGGGAATTGCATGCGCCTATCAGGGCACGTTTTAGATTTGAAGCGAAGCACCCTACTTTTCGGGATGGTCGTCTTCGCATGGAGCAGCGTTTTCGCTGAACCCGTTGGGTATTTGCAGATTGATGGTCGAGTCGATGTTCAGGCGTCGGGATCAGCAGAAACTGCCCAGATAAGCCAGACCGAATACACCGTCTTTGCCGGGGATCGCATCGTGACGCGCGATGGCTCGACCGTCTTGACCCTTGACCGCGGCGGTGCTCTGGGTCTCGCGCCGTTTTCCGAAGCGCTCGTTATTTTTGATGAAGCTAATGGGGAATTAGCGGTTGAGCTCGATCATGGAACCCTACTTTTCAGTCTTCCGTCGGAGATGAATTCATTCCGGGTTGAACTCGACAATTTTGTCCTGCGGCCTCAGCCAAGAGACCCCATGGCACTGCAGGTCAACAGCATACGTTCTGACGACCTGATCGGAATGGTCCGACGTCTCGATCATGGCCATATTCGGGTTTCAGTGACGGACGGCGAACTGCATGTCTCGAGCAGCAGGGGATCCGTTTACAGAATCCAGGCCGGCAATGACATTGGGCTCCTTGCCCCATCGAAGGCTGGGCAACGGATCAATACTCAATCCAGCGGCGACAGGATTGTCAGCATCGAAGCACCCGAGCAGGTCGGAACCAATGAACAGTTCAGGATTCGTTGGGATGGCGAGTCAGGGCCCGCCGAATCATATATCACGATCGCACCGGAAGGCGCTGATCCCGAAGAGTTCGAGCGCGTCATGAGCACCTCTGAGGGCAACACGCTTCAATTCGAAGCACCCGGCGTCGAAGGCGACTATGAGATCCGTTATGTCGATGGGAATACCGGCGAGGTCAGCAGCTTTGTATACCTCCAGGTGGTTGGGGAGCGAGCAGTCGTACCGTGGATTGCATCGAATCAGGCGCTTGTTGCGGGAGTAACCATAGCAGCGGCCGGAACTGGCACCGTCCTTTTGCTCGACGATGACGATGACAATGGCCCAGCCAGCGTCAGTCCCTGACCGATCAGGTTGAGAGGTTCGTGGTGAGCAAGCGGACGAATGGAGGTCCAATGCAGGATCAAGATTCCAGGGGCGCAAGATGTCGCCCTGCACTAGCTGGAAAAGGCTTCGAAGCAGGTTTTAGGGTTGGGTTGATTGCGCGGATCGCCGTCTTCGCGCTGGTATTCCTATTCATTGCCGGCTGTGCCTCGAATGGCGAGGATGCTGATGCGCTGGCCGAGTTCCAAGAGGACCAGGCCAGTCAGAGCCGCGTTGACGAAATCAACGAACAGCTCTTGTCGATGGCAGTGACAACGCCCGGCTCTGAAGAGGCCTACCGGATCGGCCCGGGAGACCAGATCAGCGTTGATATATTTAACGTTCCTGAACTCTCTCGCGACTATCGCGTGGATGCCATGGGCGGTATCAACCTGCCCCTGGTCGGCCAGCTGTCCATCAGCGGCTACGATCTTGGCGAAGCCGAAGCCCTGATCGCGGAAGCCTACGGTGATCGCTATCTCCGAAATCCGCAGGTCTCGATTTCCATTATGGAATTCCGCAGCCAGCAGTTCACCGCCATTGGCGCCCTGGCCTCGCCACGAATCTATAACACTGATCGGCAGGTAACGCTGATGGAGGCCATTGCCATGTCTGGCGGGCTAGGCAACGACGCAGGAACCCAAATCTACCTGACAGACCGGATCCGCGATCCCGAAACCGGCGACCTAGGCACGCGCAGCGTGATCATCAACGTTGAAGAATTGATGTCAAAGCCGGAGGACTACAATTTTTACATTGGCGACAACGCACTGATCAACGTTCCAAGAGCGGGCTCAATTTTCGTCGAAGGTGCCGTAGAGCGACCCGGCGTATATCAACGAACCGGGGATACAACGGTTTTAAAGGCCATTGCCATGGCCGGTGGCCTCAAGTTCGAGGCCAGTCGTTCCAGTCTGCGAGTGCTTCGCCGAGATCCGGCGAGCAACGAGTGGCTGCAGGACGAAGTTGCTTTGTCGGATATTAGAGAGTCGCCCAATCAGGATATCCCCCTGAGAGATGGCGATATCGTGATGGTCGAGTACGGCCTTTTCCGGTCGGCGTGGACGGGGGGGCTGCGGCTGCTTCGCGACGTTGCTTTCCTTGGCTTCCGACCACTATGAATCAAGGGGCAGTTTAGAACCATCATGAGCGACCAATCCGAATCGCAGGGGCGTCATCTCAAGCGCGTAGACGGCACGTCGTCAGCCATGGCGCAGTACGACCCCTTCCAGTCGACGTCTTCCGAGCTGGAAGAAACGATCGACATTATGGAGCTGTGGCGCTCGGTACTGAAGCGCAAATGGGTCGTCATCAGCATCCTGGTGATATTTCTAGCTACGGCGGCCCTGGCGACCTGGCTGACGATCCCTGTCTATCGAGCCACCGCCGTGGTCCAGATCAATCACGAGACCGCCAATATTCTGCGCATCGAGGATTTCGAGGCTGCACCCCGCTCCTGGCAGGGTGTGGAGCAGTTCTACCAGACCCAGTATGAGATCCTCCAGGGTCGGCAGTTGGCCGAAGACGTAGTCGAACGGCTTGAAATCTGGGACCACCCAGAGCTCTCCGGCGAAATCCGACAGCGCAGCCTGTTGAGCGAGTTGCAGGCGTTGCCCTGGCGATTGATGGCCGTTTTTGATCGATCGGAGGCGGTCAACATCAACAGAATGGATCAACTGACCGAAGAGCAGCAGCGTCAGATCAAGATTCGCCGAGCAGGTGCCTTCTTACGCTCGAAAATCAGCGTCACGCCGCGTCCGAGTTCCAGGCTGGTCAATGTGTCTGTGTCAAGTTTCGACCCGGCCTTCGCTGCTCGCCTGGCCAACGGAGTCGTGGCCGAGTACATGCGCTCGACTATGCAGCGACGCTACGACGCTGGCCAGGAAGCTCGAGAGTTCCTCCAGGGACAGCTTGATGAGATGCGCATTGCCCTGGAGCGCGCCGATCAGAATCTGATCGATTTCGCGCAGGAAAACGGCGTTGCCGACCTGCAGGACCGCATCGAAATGTCCAATGAAGCGCTGCGAAATCTGAACGGCCGGCTCACGACAGCAGAGGCCGACCTAGTGCAGATCGGTGCATTCCGCTCACTGATCGATCAGGGCCGCGGCGCGGATATTCGTCCCGCGGTGAATGACGAGCAGATACAGGCTCTGGAAAATCAAAAGGCCTCGCTCGCAACCGAATACGCCAGCCTGTCTCAACGCTTCCGCGACGACTATCCGGCGATTGTCGAGCTGCAGAGCCGGATTGCCGAGATCGACACTCAGATCGCCGAGCGCCAGGAGGACATTATTAACGACGTCCTCGCCGAATATCGAAATCTGCAGGCGGAAATCACCGCGCTGCAAACGGCCGTGCAGGAGCGTGAACAGGCCGTACTCGAACTCGGCCAACAGGGCGTTCAGTACAACATTCTTAGACGTGAGTTCGAGACAAACCGGGGACTGTATGACGGCATGCTGCAGCGCCTTCGGGAAATCGGCGTCGCTTCGGGAGCGCAGGAAAACAACATTGCGCTGATCGACTCGGCGCTTCGCCCCGGCAGGCCGTACCTCCCCAACACTCAGCGCAATCTTCTTATGGCGCTTGCGATCGGCCTGGCCGTTGGCGTGGGCCTGGCGCTGATCCTCGAGTTTTTAGACACGACGATCCGACGGACTGACGATGTCGAGAAACTTGTTGGTCGTCCGGTCCTGGGCCTGATCCCCATGGTGAAACTCAGAGAGCAGAAACAGAAGACCGGCGCCACCCAGAAGCTGCAGGATCGTGCCGTCAGCCACTACAGTGAGGTTCACCCGAAATCCGCCGTTTCGGAGGCGTTCCGGTCGCTTCGAACCAGCCTGATGTTTTCTACCCCGCAGGGCATGCCCAAGACCATTCTGGTCACGAGCCCGGGACCGGGCGACGGCAAGACCACGAACACCATCAATCTGGCCACCGTCATGGCCCAGAACGGCGCGCGAGTATTGGTCATTGACGCCGACTTGCGGAAACCCAGATTGCATCGAGACTTCGGAATACCCCATGCGCCCGGCCTGACCAATAGAATCGCCGGGGGCCAGTCATCGGCTAGCGAGCAGTCCGCCATCGTTCCGACGTCGGTCGAGAACCTATTTATTATGCCGAGCGGAAGCCAGGCACCGAATCCGGCGGAAATGTTGTCATCCGAGCGGATGCGGAAAATCATTTCGATGGCCTCGAGAGCTTTCGATCACGTCATCATCGACTCGGCCCCCGTGCTGGGTCTGGCAGACGCCCTGATCCTTTCGCGCTGTGTGGACGGAGTCATCATGGTAGTGGGGGCTGGAAAGACCGCCAAGGACAGTATCAAGGTCAGCACGCGACGAATGGCCCAAGTACAGGCGCCACTGCTGGGGGTTGTCATGAATCAGGTCGACCTCGACAGCCCGGACTATGCCTACTACACACAGTACTATTACAACTACACCGGGGGAGAAATGAACACGTCATCCGATGATTCCCCGAAAGTTATTGGTCAAAGCGCTTAAGCGAACTCCAACATGCTAATTGCAGGCCGGATCGCCGGGGGGCTTCTGCTGGCGCTGGCATTGCTGGCGGCGCTGCTCGACTATCGTGATTTGCGGGGATTCGATCGGTCATCAGACGGGATCCAGCTGCCGCCTGTCACCGGGCCTGGCCCCTTTCATACCTACAGCCACGCGCCGGCTGCGCGACGTGCAGTGCGGGAATGGAGGATTGCGCCGGAACAGGCCATTTCAATTCTAAAGACCTCGCTTGAGCTTTACCCCCTTGAATCCGGGCCCTGGCTCGGTCTTGCTCGGATTGAGGCCAGCCAGCGTGGTGAGTTCTCGCCAACCCTGGCGGCTAATCTGGAAGCCGCGGTCACTGTCCAGCCAAATCAGCAGTCGGTTCGCTGGGAAGCGTCACAAGTCGCCCTTCATGCCGGTGATCAAGCACTGGCTCAGCATCACCTTCAACAATGGGTTAAAGGCGATGCCCGGCGATTATCTTCGGCCATGTCAACGGTCCAGCGCTGGATCAATGACCCTGATGAACTGGTCGAGGCACTGGTCCCGCCGACGCCTGAACACCGAGCGGCTGCAATGGACTTCGCTTTTCGCCAGCGCGATCGCGAGTTGGCGGAAATCATCTGGCGAGAGGTGGCTGGAACGCAGACCCTGGACGCCCCGCTGTTTCTGACTTACGCCGATTTTCTCCTGGCCGAAGGCGAAACCGACCGCCTGGTTGCGTTGTGGTCGGAGTTCGATGACTACTATCAGCCGGGCGAGGTGCCCAACGGCGATTTCTCGCGCGAATTCGGCCCGGCTCAGGGGCTGAACTGGCACATCAGCGGCACCCCCGATGGCGTTCGCATCGGACGCGATACCAGCGAGTTCTACTCTGCGCCGGCGAGTCTCCTTTTAGATTTCAAAGGCACACACAATCTCCAGCTGAACAGGCCAAGGATTCGCATTCCCGTTCAAACGGGAACGCGTTACAGGCTGTCCGGCTTCTGGCGAGGCCAAGCGCTGACAACGAGAGCAAGGCCGTTCGTCAATGTCAGGACGCTTGGCGCCCGATGGAACGAGCAGATCCGAGTTCCAGGCGATTTATTTGACTGGCAGGAGTTTTCTGTCGAACTCGTCGTGCCTCCATCAGTGAAATTGATCGAGCTCTCTGTTCGGCGTGAGACAACCAACGCGTTCGATCGCAATATTGACGGCGAACTTTGGTTGGACAGCTTCCGATTGGAGATGCTGCCGCCCCTCACTGACTCAATCCCCGACGGTTCAGGCGAATGATCGAGTCCGACGCCCGATCATTGATCAACGCGATGAGAGACGGCGAGCATTTGCGGCTGATCGATCATGAGATCACAGGTCTTCTCAGCTGGATGGCCGGATCATCCCGCAGTCGCGAGGCACGCGAGCTGATCAAAGCATTTGGGGAGGCCGGGCAACACGGCAAGATCACCGCGCGGGGGTTTCTGCTACTGGATCGGGCCCTGTTCAAGGACCAGCAGTTGCTCGAAGAAATCGCCGGCGTGGGCGAAAACCGATCGGCAGATGAACGCCGCCGGCGCTTCCGTCTCCTGCTGAGTGCTTTCCATCCGGACCGTTACCCCGACCGAGCCGAATGGCTGACCGAACGCTCGCAGATCATCACGATTGCCTATTCGCGCTTCAAGTCCGGGAAGGCGCCGGCTCGACCTCCTTTACCGGTCGTTAAGCGCAAGCCCGCGGTGGTTCGCAAACGTCCTCGTCGCTTTGTCCGCCCGTCAACCCAATGGGTGACTCGGCTCGCAAGGACGCTACAAAAACAATTTGGCGGTGATCCCTGGCTGGCGCAGAAAATCATCGGTGGTTTTGCCCTGATTCTGCTGCTGCCACTGGTGAGCGTCCTGCTCGACACGCAGACCCCACTGCCCGTTCGTTCGGAACCGGGCGAAACGCAACGCTCGACCCGGGCTCCGTCCGATCAGCAAACGACCGAATCCGTTCCCGCCAGCGCGACGCCGAATGCGACTGCGAGCACCGACTCTCAAGCCACCGCGATGACCTCCAAACGCGCTGAAAGAATCGGTCCTTCAAGTATTGATAATCAATCGCTGACGGAGCGGATGGCGGAGAGGGCATCGGATCGCGACGAAACGTTCGAACCGAGAATGGGCGATGAAGCACAAGAGCCTGTACTGATCGCTTCGAACGACCCGGAACCGTCCCTCCGTGGTCAAGGCAATCGGGCCACGGCACAGGTCTCAGAAGCAGCGTCCGAACAGATGTCCGCGGAGGCCAGGCCACTATCCTCGGCAGACCAGGCCACCGCTCTCGAAAGGCGCACCGAGAGAGCCAATGAATCAATCGCTGCGGTTGAGCCGCAGCTAATCAGACCGCTTGAGTCGTTGAATCAGGCATCTGCTCGACCAGTCGATCGGCCGACTCGCGCTTCTGACGGAGTGTCTATAAGCGAACCCGAATCGGCGCCTTCGGTCGCTCCGCGGGCGAGCGGCCTGATCGCCCAAACGAACCAGAATCCCGCACTCTCAGCCGGCGATCAAACGGCCGCGGTCGCCGAAACACCCAGTGGATCCAAAAAAGCCGCCGATGGCACCAGCGTTTCGGTTGCGCAAGCTGACCGCCCTGCGGATCAGCCGCCGGAAGCGCGCGGCAGCCTGCTTCTTGGACCGCTGGGTTCGCACCAAATTGGTACCCTATTGCAGCAGTACCAGCTGGCTCTGGAGCAATCGGACCTCCAAATGCTCAGCGACCTCGTTGGCTCGGAACTGACCGAGAAGCTGCAGAACTTGTTTCCCGAACTGTTCGAATCAAGTCAGCAGCACCGGGTCGACCTGAGCATCGTTCAGTCACAGCGCGAGGGCGATCAGTGGGTGATTCAGCTGGAGCAGAATGTTGGCGTGTCTGCCATCGACCGGCGGGCTCGAAATTTCAGCCATCGAGCAGAATTTCGATTCCGAACGGATCCTTACGCAATACGGATCGTCGATGTGAACTTCTGATCGGCTTTTTCCGACTGGCCGGTCAACCCGCCGGCAGCATAAACCAGTACCAATAAGCCGCAGCGGCAGCCGCTGTCGTCGCCAGGCCCAGCGCCCACCAGAGCCCCGCTCTGGACGGCCTGTCCTGGACCTCGCGCAGCACGCTCGGGGGACGCAGTCCCGGGGCCTGCAAAACGAAGCGCTGCTCGCCCAATCGAATCTCATCACCCGACTTGAGCGCCTGCTTGCTCGCCGGCTCACCATTGACCCAGGCCGGGCCGCTCGCCTCCAGGGTCAGCGTCTCGCCGTCGAAGACGATTCGAGCATGGTCATCGCTCAGACCCGAAACCTGCACGCCAGCGTCCTCGGCCGAGCCGATCCTTGTGTCCTTGCCCAACGGAAAAGCCTGACCCGTGATCGCGCCCGAGGCGCCTTTCAATCGAAATTGCATTTTTTCGGACTCCCAAAAAGAAATTTTTCTCGCGGAGGCGCTGAGACGCAAAGAAAACCAAAAAAATTGACTTGCCTGCGCTGAAACTCAAGGAGTCCAAATCCTCGCCTCACACACTTTCTATCTTTTGCCTTCTTCGTGCCTCTGCGTCTTCGCGAGAACGCTTCTTTTCAAAACGAATAAAAAGCCTCCGCGCCTCGGCGCGAATCAATTCTTGATCAGACGTGATCCAGCGCAGTGGCCAGGTCGTCGATCAGGTCGTCGACGTCTTCGATGCCGACGGACAGGCGAATCAGGCTGTCGCTCATGCCAAGTGCTTCGCGTTTTTCCTTCGGCACGGTTCCGTGGGTCATGATCGCCGGGTGATTGACCAGGGATTCGACTCCGCCTAATGACTCAGCCAGGGCAAACAGATGGGTGTTTTCCAGGAAACGCCGGGCGCGGGCCAGATCGCCGCCTCCGATATCGAAGCTGACCATGCCGCCGAAGCCGTTCATCTGTTTTTCGGCCAGGGCCTTCTGCGGGTGGGAGTCCAGGCCTGGATAGATCACGCGTTCGACCTTGTCCTGGGTCTGGAGCCATTCTGCAATTCGCTGCGCGTTGTCGCAGTGTGCCTGCATGCGCAGGGCCAGTGTCTTTACGCCGCGCATGACCAGAAACGAGTCGAAGGGGCCTTGAATGCCACCGGCGGAATTCTGCAAAAACGCGACTTCTTCGGCCAGTGCTTCGTCCCTGACCACCAGGGCACCGCCGACCATGTCGGAGTGACCGTTGAGGTATTTGGTCACCGAATGGATCACGATATCCGCGCCTAGCGAAATGGGCTGCTGGAGCATCGGAGTAGCGAAGGTGTTATCGACGACCAGCCGGGCGCCGATTCCGTGGGCCAGCTCGGCCATGCTAGCGATATCCACCAGCTGCAGCATCGGGTTGGTCGGAGTTTCGACCCAGATCAATCGCGTGCGATCGGTCACAGCCGCTCGCGCCGCATCGATGTCGCCCAGATCCTCAAAACTGAAGTCGAGACCGGATGAGCGCCGGCGCACGCGCTCGAACAGCCGCCAGGTGCCGCCGTAGAGGTCATTCATTGCCAGCACGTGATCGCCAGGCTCGAGCAGATGCATGAGCGTGTCGATTGCCGCCATGCCCGAGGCAAACGCAAATCCTCGCGAGCCACCCTCGAGATCAGCGATGCAGTCCTCCCAAGCCTTGCGCGTAGGGTTGTGGGTGCGCGAGTATTCATAGCCCTGATGATCGCCGGGGCTTGCCTGAACGTAGGTCGAGGTGGTGTAGATCGGCGTCATGATCGCCCCGTTGCTAGGATCGGGCGACTGGCCGGCGTGAATTACGCGAGTCGGTAGCTTATGTGTCATTTCGGGAGATTCGTTGAGAATGGCGACATTGTAAGGGGTAGAGCCGGTTGAACGTGCAAGGGCGCAGGGGCTCAAGAGCTACGGTTACTCAACGCCCTCTCTTCACCCTTCGCCTTGCTCCTCTGTGCAGTCTGCTTTTTGCCGGTATAATCTGCCGCTCGCTTCTTTAAATGCCTGTGATCACGGGCCGGGAATTCATTCGTGCTATTCGATAACGTTGTCATCAAATCCGTCGCGCACGTCGAGCCGCCCCATCGCATCACCAGCGAAGAGGTTGGCGAGCGACTGCGGCCAACCTTGAAAAGGCTTCACGTCCCGGGCAATCCGCTGATTGATCTGGCCGGAATCATGGAGCGACGACTTTGGGACGACGGCATGATGCCTTCCGATGGCGCCACGCTGGCCGCGCGCGAAGCCCTGGCCAAAGCGGACATCGATCCAGGTCAGGTCGGAATCCTGATCAATACCTCGGTCTCGCGGGATTTCCTCGAGCCTTCGACGGCCTGCCTGGTGCACGGGAATCTGAAGCTCGCCGACACCTGCGAGAGCTTTGACGTCGGCAACGCCTGTCTGGCGTTCATCAACGGCATGAATATCGCCGGCCAGATGCTCGAACGGGGCCAGATTGACTATGCCCTGATCGTCAACGGCGAGAACAGCCGCGAAATTAATGAGAACACTATCAACCGGCTGCTAGGACCCAAGGTCACCCGCAACCAGTTCAAGGCCGAGTTTGCCAGCCTGACCCTGGGGTCCGGTGCGGCCGCGATGGTGATGTCGCACGGAGATCTGGAGCCGGACGGCCACCAGTACCGGGGCAGCGTGGCCCGCGCGGCAACACAGTTCAACAACCTGTGCCGCGGATGGAATCACCAAATGTGGACCGACACCAAGAGCCTTCTGACCGAGGGCATGAAACTGGCTGGCATGACGCTCACCGCAGCGCGCACCGTGATGGGCTGGGTAGTCCACGAGCTGGACCACGTGGTGATCCACCAGGTCTCCAAGGCGCATACGGAAACCTTCATCCGCGCGTTTGGCGCCGATCCCGACAGGGTCTATCGGATCTTTCCGTTTTTAGGCAACGTCGGACCTGCCTCGATTCCCACCGTGATGTCGCGCCTGATCCAGGAAAATCGGGTCAAGCGGGGCGATCGCATGGCGCTGATGGGCATCGGCTCCGGTCTGAACTGCGCCATGGCTGAGGTGGTCTGGTAACGGTCGGATTAAGCATGTAACGACCGGCCCCGCACTCCAGGAATCGGATCTGTATGTTTTCTTCTCCGCTCTACCCCTACACGGGGCAGTTCCACACGCAGGCGGGCGGACACCGCATGCACTTTCTCGACGAGGGCCCTGCAGACGCACAGCCGGTCGTCATGGTGCACGGGAATCCGACCTGGTCGTTCTACTACCGGCGGCTGGTCGAGGCACTCAAGCCTGATTTTCGCTGCCTGGTGCCAGACCATATCGGCATGGGTCTGTCCGATCGCCCCGATGACAGCCGCTACACCTACACGCTGCAAAACCGGGTTGATGATCTCGGCCACTGGCTGGATGCGGTCGAACCCGAACGCCCGGTAGACCTGATCGTGCACGACTGGGGCGGCGCGATTGGCGTGTCCTGGGCAGTCCGCCATATCGAACGTGTTCGCCGAGTGGTGCTGCTTAACACCTGGGCCTTCAATATCCCGCCGGACGAAAACTTGCCCCGCTCTCTGCGCTTTGCGCGGACCGGGCTGGGCAGCTTCCTGATTCAGCGCTTCAACGCATTTTCTGGCTTGGCCACGCGCATGGCCACAGCAGGCAAGCTGGAGCGGGAAGTTGCCCGCGGACTCGTCGGACCCTATCGCAAGAGCTCCGACTCGCGCCTGGCGACCCTGCGTTTCGTCCAGGATATTCCCCTAAGCCCCGAGGACGCGGCTTGGGAGGTTTTAGCCGAAACCGAGGCCTCACTGGACAAGCTGGCCGCCAAGCCGGTGCTGATCCACTGGGGCGGCAAAGATTTCGTCTTCGACGATCGGGTCCTCGACATCTGGCGGGAAAAACTGCCGGGCAAGCCAATTCGCTATCACGCAGATGCCGGCCACTATGTTTTAGAGGATGCGCATGAAGCGATCGTGCCCGCGGTCCGTGAGTGGTTGACGGAAGTGGACTGATTTCTGGTGGGCTAAAAGGACGAGGAACCGGTTTTCGCTTTACGGGTTCCGGGTTCCGGGCGAAAGGGACAAGGAAATGGGTTAAAGGGCTAACGGGTCAAGGGGTCAAATCAGGGTCGAGGATCAAGGAATAGAGTAACGGGTTCTGGGTTCTGGGAAAGAAAGCGTTCGGGGTTTAGCGAGGTCTTTTATGAACATTGCTCAGGCTTTGACGGCACAGGCTCGGACTCAGCCCTATGGGACGGCCTTGATCATTCCGCGCCGCCAATCGGGCAATCGCTGGACCGACAAGCGCTACAGCTATCGCGATCTCGACGAACTGAGTACGCGGCTGGCAGCAGGGCTTCTTGCTGAAGACGTTCAGCCGGGCACGCGCGTGGCCTTCATGGTTCCGCCATCACTGGAGTTCTTTGCGCTGTTTTTCGGTCTGTTCAAGGCCGGCTGCGTCCCGGTGCTGGTTGATCCCGGCATTGGCACCAAGCCGCTCAAGGCCTGCCTCGGCGAAGCTCAACCAGACGTTTTCATCGGCATCACCAAAGCGCAGATCGCCCGGGTGCTGCTGGGCTGGGCCAAAGAAACGGTCAAGCGCACGATCACCGTTGGTCCTCGCGTCCTCTGGACGGGTCAGAGCTACCGACGGTTGGCGCGCACCCCGACCGGGTCGTTCAACGCGCCCGAAGTGGCCCCGGATGATCCCGCAGCCATCCTCTTCACTTCCGGCTCGACCGGCATCCCGAAGGGCGTGGTCTATCGGCATCGACATTTTGCGGCCCAGGTCGATTTGATTCGGGACGCCTATGGAATCCAGCCAGGCGAGGTGGATCTGCCGACTTTTCCGCCGTTCGCGCTGTTCGATCCCGCGCTCGGGATGACCACGGTCGTACCTCCAATGGATTTCACCCGACCCGCATCGGTCGACCCGAGCATGCTGGTCAGCCTGATCGAGCACTATGCCGTGACCAATCTGTTCGGCTCGCCTGCCCTGATGAACACGCTGACTCGGCACCTGGAGGCGGGGAAGATCAGACTGCCGGGGCTGCGTCGCGTCCTGTCGGCCGGGGCACCAGTGCACCCGAAAGTGATCGATCGAATACATCGAGCGCTTTCGGAAGATGCCGATATCCACACGCCCTACGGCGCCACCGAGTGCCTGCCGGTGGCCAGCGTCGCGGGGCGCGAGTTGATCGGCGAGCTGTCGGAGGGCAATCATCAGGGCCGTGGCATCTGCGTCGGCCACCCCAATCCGGCCAATAAGATCCGCGTCATCCAGATCAGTGATGAAGCGATCGGCCTGGCCGAGTACGCATCCGACGTCCATCCTGGGGATATCGGGGAAATCTGCGTTCAGGGCCCGACCACCACCGATCAGTACTTCAATCGGGAGGCGCAGACCCGGGAGGCAAAGATGACCGACGGCAGCGGCCGGGTCTGGCATCGCATGGGGGATCTGGGCTGGATGGATGCAGATGGCCGCCTGTGGTACTGCGGACGAAAATCTGAGCGAGTCCGGACGGCTAAGGCCGAGCTTTACACCGAATGCGTCGAGGGGCCGGTCAATGCCATACCCGGTGTCTATCGCAGTGCGCTGGTCGGCCTGGGTGCATCAGGTGAACAGACCCCCGTGATCGTGATCGAGCCCGAACCCGGGGCCAAGCTGGAAGCCTTGATCGATCCCGTGAGAGCCTCAGTCGCTCGCTGGGGCATTGAGCGCGTCGAGCTGCGGGACAAGTTTCCGGTCGATATTCGTCACAACGCCAAAATTCGGCGCTCAGAAATTGCCGCTGAGCTTGGGCGCTGAGTCCTCCAATCGATCCGATTGCCGCAACAACCCTGGCGGCAAAATCCGGCAGCAGCCGTCGCAACCACTAGGGAGCCTTGCTTACTCGGAGGCGGCCTGGTCGCTTCTGATCTTGCGCAAACGCCAGCGAACGATTCGATGGGCATTGATCAGAACCGCCGTGTAGCAGACCATGATCACGGCCGCCAGGGTGAACAACTGCCATTCAGGCATCCCCAGGTACCAGCCGGCAATACCAATGGCCGCGGACGCCACAGCCACGAGGTGCACAATCTTGACGGTGCTGCGAACTGAAAAGCCGCAGCGCAGGATGATGTGGTGAAGGTGCGCGCGGTCGGGTGCCATCGGGCTGCGTCCCTGGCTAATGCGCCGCAGCGACACGGCCAGCGTATCCATCGAGGGCACGAGAAGCAGCCAGGCGATCGCTACGGGATAGATCGCCGAACTCCCAACACCGGCCTTGGAATTGACAATCGAAATCGACAGCCACGCGATGGCAATGCCCAGCATCATGCTTCCCGCATCGCCCATGAACACGCTGGCTTTCTTCCGGAACGGCGACTGGGCGTTGTACATCAGAAAACCGAGTACGGAAAATGCCAGCAGGAAGCAGGCCGCCACCAGCGCGGGCTCGACCCCGCCGATCCAGCCAAGGCTGCCGAGCATCACGAGCAGAACCATGCTCAGCCCACCGGCAAGGCCGTCCATCCCGTCGCTCATGTTGATCGCATTGATCAGGAACACGATGCAGGCGATGGTAAAGACCTCTGAAAAGGGCCCCAGGCCGATTGGTCCGACCGCCGAGCCGAAAATGTCACCCAGTTGATTGATTTCCAGACCGCCGACAAGAACCAGAAGGCTGGCCACCAAAACCTGGGCTGCGAGTTTGTGCAATGCTCGCATGTCATAGAGGTCATCGAGGAGACCGACGCTTAACAAGAGGGTCATCCCGGTCAGCAGCCAGTACAGTGGCGCGATCCACTCGTGGTTGAAGGCAAGAGCCGCCAGAAAGGCGATGAAGATTGCCAGGCCGCCGGTCAGAGGAATCTGGCCCTCGTGGCGTTTTCGCCGGCAGGGGTGGTCGACCAGCCCGACTCTCCTGGCCGGACCGTTCAGTGCGGGAACGAGTCCCACCGCTACGGCGAATGCCAGCAATATTAATGATGCGCTATGCGCGGTCATTACTGGTTCCACGTTATCCAACTCCCCTTTGAACCCAGCGCAGATGACTTTGCAAGGGTCCGAGATCCCCCAAACATCTTCCACGTGCCATCGGTCTAAAAGAATACCAAATTTGAAGCGCGATAGCGAATCCTAGCCGGAACTTTCTTTTCTTCGGCGCCGGCGCTTCACCCGACGCTTAGACGGTTCGACGACCTGCGACTCCTTTCGCCCTGGTGCGGGCTGCATCAGAACGCCCAGAAACAGCGCTGCCACGATCTGCGTGCCGGGCATGTGCCAGCTGAAATCACCCAGGCCGACCACGCCCAGGGCCAGCAGCCCAGTGTAGAGCGGGATGCGCTCGATGTGCACGGCGGCGTGCCTGATTAGAGTGCCCAAGACGAGCATCAGAACCAGCGCGCCGATCAGCCCCAGTTCTAGCAGCCACTGGAGCAGGTCATTGTGCGCGTAGTCCCACCAGCCACCGATATGTCCGGGCTGAACGGTCTTGAACACGGCCTCGAATCCGCCGAAGCCCACGCCTGCAAGCCAGTGCTTCAGGTCGATATCAGACAGCGTCGCCGCCCAGACCTCGAAGCGTAGCGAATCGACCGAACTGGTCATGGCCAGGCGATCGGTGATCGGGGCGAGCCCGTACCATGTGGCCAGAAGAAAGGCAGCAAAGGCCGCCAGCCAGACCGGCCAAATCACCCCGCCCTTCAAGACGCCTCGATAGCGCGTCCACAGGATCAGCGCGCTCAGCATGCCGATAAGACCGGCCACCGCGCCAAGACGCGAGGCACTGCCCATCAAGGCCGCGCCCATCACGGCACCACTGATGACCGAGCCGGCCACGCGCAGTTCAACGGGCAGGCGACTCAAAAGGGGCACGTCCTTGATCCACCAGACCGAGACGACCAGCGGCCAGGTCAGCGCGACATAGCCCGCGAACAGGTTGCGATTGCTGTAGGTGCCCTGCACGAATTCGGTCGAGTGGCGATCCCAGATGCCGAGGATCTGAGGGTTTTCGGCCGCGTGACTGACCAGGCCGTAGAGCGCCTGGAACAGCGCCATAACGGTGATGACCAGCCAGAGGGTGCCGCGAAATTTTGGCGTCAGCTGGCCACCGATCCAGGCCATGACGGCCAGGGCCATGAAGACCGCCCAGCCACGCGCGGCGGCACCGGGGTTCGGCGACCAGGTCGAGGGATTGAACTCCGGGTGGTTCCACAGGGCTTCCGGATAGGGACCGAAGGCTCGGGCGAGCGCGACGACGGGAAGGATCTGGAGCAGGGTCAGAAGGCTGATTGCTGCAATGACGACCCACCAGCCGACAGAGATCGGTCGAACGACGTGAAATCGCGACCCCTCCCAGAGAGTCGAAATCCAGGCCACGCTGGCGCCGATCACCAGATACAGGGCCGTGGCGGTCAGGGTCATCGGCGTGCGGTTGCCCATCATCAGGGGCAACGACAGGATCAGGACGGCGAATGCGGCGGTGGCCAAACCCTGCGGGCTGATCACGGCCTTCCAGCCTTGCGGTTCCGATCGCCGGCGTCGACGGCGGTGCTGAGGACCGGCGGGCTCGGTCAATAGGGCTGGGTCATCAGTCGACATGGCGGCCATTCTGCCAGACTGGGCGACGGGGTGGGCAACAGCGGTCGATGGCAGTGCGCGGCCATGTCAGCCAGCGACATCGATCAGCTCGCGAAGCATACTGGTCGCGTAGCTGCCCTGCCCCAGGGAAAATCTGAGCGACAGCTGATCGGCGGCCGGAAAATGCCAGTCGAGCTTGTCGACCCGCATGCGCAGGGCGCGACGCTGATGTTCGAGGCGAAAGCGCTGCAGGCCAAGGAGCAGGTCCGACTCGCGCTCGCCGATTGCCGATTCGAGCTGACCGACCTTCCCGCTGACGGGCGGCTCGCCCAAGCCCACCATCGGCCCACTGGGATGAATATCGAGGGCCCGAGCCCGGCGCTGCGTCTCCGGGTCATCCAGATCAGGTACAAAAAAAGACTGGCTACCGTCAAGCATGGCGACATCGCCGTCGATCAATTCATTCCAGCTGCCTTCCTCGATTCGCTGGCTCAGCACCAGATTGAATATGAAACTGCGCGCGGCCGACAGGTAAAAACCGCGTTTGGCGCGCGAGGGCGACCGCCGCATCTCGCCGGCGAACAGGGCGCGCGCCCGACCGATGTTGTTGCCGCCAAATCGCTGCACGCCAAACCCATTCGGCACGCCTGACTCAGCGATCCTTGTCAGGCGCTGTTCGATACGTTCGTGGTTGCCGTCCAGATCGCGGATCAAAAGCTCAAAGTCGTTGCCGTCGAGCGTGCCTCGCCGAATCTTGCGCGAGGAACGCGTCGCCGATTCGATCGTTACACCCGGAATTGACCAGCTGGCCCAGTCCGGATCGTCAGCGCCGGGAAGATGAACGGAGAAGTACTGGCGCGTGACCGCGATCCGATCCTTGAGCCCGGCAAAGCTGACCTGGCGCGGGTGGACGCCGGCGGCTCGGGCGAGATCGCGCGCCACGTCGACCGTATTGCGCTCGCGCTTTTCGATCCAGAACCAAAGATGCTCGCCCTCGCCGTCCGGGTCGCGCCCAAGGCGCTCGGTGACCCGGAAATCTTCAGGTCTCGAGCGCAACACGCCGCAGGCCACCGGCAGACCCCAGGCCAGGCGATCGGAGTGCGCGGTCATCTGTCAGGACCAGCGTGGAAGTAATGGTGGACGCCCGAGGTTGACGACCGGATCGCCTGGGCGACGTTCATCGATCTGGGCGCATCAATCGTCGGAATCGCTTTCGACCTGCTCCGGGTCGACCACCAGGAAAAACTCTTCGTCCTCCTGGATCAGGCCCAGCTCAGCGCGAGCGCGCTCCTCGATCGCTTCTAAGCCATCGCGCAGGTCTTCCACTTCGGCGGCCAGCGCTTCATTGCGCTCGCGCAGGCTAACGTTTTCCTTAAGCTGCTGCTCGACCATATCGCGCAAGCCGCGGACCTCGCTGACTTCGCCCCACAGTCGAAATTGCAGCGCCACCAGCACCAGCAAAAGAATGATCAGCACCGCACGCATCAGTCTCCGCCTGCGGTGAGAAATTGCTCGATGATGGACTCGTAAACTGCAGGAAGCTTCTCCAGATCCTCGATCGCGATGCGTTCGTTGACCTGGTGGATCGTTGCATTGACCGGGCCCAGCTCGACGCAGTCGACGCCCAGCGGGCCGATGAATCGACCGTCCGAGGTGCCGCCGCCCGTATCGCGCTTGGGCGAGATCCCCAGATGCTGCCGGCAGGCGCGATCGACGATGTCCGGAAAGCGGCCCGTTGCCGGGCCGAAGGGCTCGCCGGAAACACGCCAGCCAAGCTCCCACTCGCCCGGGTCGTGCTCTTCGATTAGCTCGCGCAGCCGGGCCTCGAGAAGCTCCGAGGGGCTGTTCGGGTTATTGCGCAGGTTGAACAAGACAAGCAGCTCACCGGGCGTGACGTTATCGGCCCCGGTGCCGGCCTGAAGATTCGAGATCTGCAGGCGGGTCGGCGGAAAATGCGCGTCGCCGTCATCGAATTCCATGCGACCGAGGGCTGCGAGCAGCGGACCCGCGCGGTGGACCGGGTTGTCGCGCGGGTCGGCGTAGGCCGTGTGGCCTTGGCGCCCGCGAATCACGAGTCGGGCCTGAATACTTCCCCTGCGACCGATGCGGACGTTATCGCCGAGGGCCTTCAGGCTTGAGGGCTCGCCGATCAGACAGGCCGTTGGTACCAGGTCCTCGGCCTGCAGCCAGGGCACCATCGCTCGGACGCCGTGCTGGGCGATGCCTTCCTCATCGGAGGTCAGGAGCAGCGAGATCGTCCCATGATGTTCGGCCACGCGCTTTAAAACCGCTTCCAATGCCACCACGAACGCCGCCACCGAGGATTTCATATCGGCGGCCCCGCGGCCGACCAGCTCGCCGGATTGCTCGGTGGGCTGAAAGGGCGGGCTGTCCCAGCTGGCTGCCGGCCCGGGCGGGACGACGTCGGTGTGCCCCAGCAGCATTAAATGGGGTCCGTCCGATCCGTGCCAGGCGAACAGATTGTCGACCTCTTCAACGCGCTGACGCTCGATCTGCATGCCAATCGCGCGGAGTCGGCGCTCGATCAGATCGAGACAGCCCGCGTCATTGGGAGTGATCGATTCGCGCGAGATCAGATCGCGCGTCAGGGCAAGAACCGGCGAGACCTCAGCGGGCATGGCCTGGACGTGGCGAGAGGTTGGATCGGCCTGGATCAACCAACACGGGCTTTCATTCCTTCGGTCAGATGCGGTTCGACCGCGTGGCGGATCGGCGTGACCAGCTTGAAGGGCGCGGCAATGATATGGCCGGAATCAAGCCAGCGCTCACCACCGGTGATGTCCATGACCACGCCACCGGCTTCCTGGACCATCAGGGCGCCGGCCGCCATATCCCAGGGCTCGAGGCCAAGCTCAAGATAGCCATCGAGACGGCCAGAGGCCACGTAGGCCAGATCCAGCGCAGCGGAACCGGCGCGACGAAAGTCCTCGGTCTTTTCAAACAGCGCTTCGAACATCCCCTGGTAGGCCGGCAGCAGGCGACGCTTGCGAAACGGAAACGCGGTGCCAAGAACCGCGCTCGACAGGTCCTTGCGCCCCGACACCCGAATGCGCTGACTGTTAAGAAACGCGCCTTCGCCGCGACTGGCCGTAAACAGCTCCTTGCGCAGCGGGTCATAGATGACGCCGTGTTCGAGTCGCCCACCGACCTGCAAGGCAATCGAGACGGCAAAATGGGGGATGCCGCGCAGATAGTTGCTGGTGCCGTCAAGCGGGTCAATGATCCAGACAGAATCGCTGTCGCCCGTGCGGCCCTGCTCTTCGCCCAGCACGGCGTGATCCCGGTAGTGCTTGAGAATGTAATCACGTATCGCCTGCTCACAAGCACGGTCGACGTCGGACACGTAGTCATGTCTCGCCTTGCGCTCGACCGGAATACTTTCGAGACGCTGGCGGAACTTGAGCATCAGCGCCCCGGCGCGATGCGCGGCCTCGGTAGCAATGTTGATGTAGGGATTGGTCACGGAATTTTCGTTGGAAGAGGCTGGAATCTATGCGTTGAATGATAGCGCGGAATGGGGGTGGGAATCGGGAAGGAACGTTCCAGGGTTCAGGTTTCAGGGATTCAAAAGAATAGGCGAAGGACGGACGGTTGAGGGGTGAAGGGGTGAAGGGGTGAAGGGTTTAGGGGCTTAAGGGCGGAAGCGAACAGGTTTGGGGCTCAGGGCTTAGGGATAAAGGCGGGAGTCTTTGGGCGGGTTGGCTTACACTTTGTGGATGAGTGATCTGACTGAGAATATTCGCGTTGTCCTGGTGGGGACGACGCATCCTGGGAATATCGGTTCGACGGCGCGGGCGATGAAGGTGATGGGGCTGCGGCGTCTGTATCTGGCCGCCATCGAGGCACCGTTTCCGAGCTCTCGGGCCACCGCGCTGGCGACCAGCGCTGACGATCTGCTGCAGACGGCGGTGCGCACGGACACGCTGATGGAAGCGATCTCGGACTGTCAGCTGGTGATCGGCACCTCGGCGCGAACGCGCGCCCTGCCCCTGCCCCTGATGACCCCGCGATCGGCGGCGGCTCACGTCGTCCAGCACGCGACCGACCAACAGGTCGCGATCGTGTTTGGTCGGGAAAGCAGCGGCATGACCAATGATGAGACCGACCTGTGCCATCAGTTGATCAATATTCCGACCAACAAGGAATACAACTCGCTGAACCTTGCCCAGGCGGTCCAGGTGGTTTGCTACGAGATCTTCACGGCGCGCCAAGAGGATCTGCCCGATCGCGTCGAGCCGCACGACTGGATCCCGGAGTCCGCTGAACGAATGGATGTCTATTTCAGGCGGCTGGAAGAAACCCTGCTCAGCATCGGCTTCATGAATCCAGACCAACCCAAGCGCCTAATGCAGCGGCTGCGCCGCTTGTATCAGCGCGCTCAACCCGACGAGAACGAGCTCAACATCCTCAACGGAATTCTCTCTGCCACGCTGGAGGCGGCCGGTGGTCGACGACAGAACGACCGCTGAGGCGGGATCGGAAGATCGTTATCAGAAGGTCTGGGCGGTGATCGAGGGCATACCGGCCGGCTCGGTCCTCAACTATGGCGAAGTAGCGCGTCTGGCAGGATTTCCGGGCAAGGCTCGCATGGTCGGCATGGCGCTGGGCCGAGCCCCGAAAGCCCGTCAACTGCCCTGGCATCGAGTCGTCAACGCGCAGGGAAAAATCAGCTTTCCGACCGACAGCGCGAAGTATCGGACCCAGCGCAGCCTGCTGGAAGCCGAAGGGGTGGAATTCGTCGACGATACGATCGATCTCGACAAGCATTCACCGCAACGCGCCATGGATCGCCTGCTTTGGGGCCCGTAAGCGTGCTCACGAGCCAGAGGGCTAGCCGCTCGTCAACAGGGCATCCAAAAGCTGCCGACCCGCGTCTGGCTGATCCCGGAACCGGGCAAGGACCTCGCGGCAGCGGCTGGCCCGGGCCTCGATCAGACTCTTTTTGACGGCCGGAATTGACGACGGCGGCATGCTGAAGTTGACCACGCCAAGCGCGATAAGCAAGCGAACTGCAGCCTCGTCGCCGGCCAGTTCGCCGCAAACCGTGACCGGGCGATCGAATTCGCGACCGGCGGCGACGATCTGCTCGATCAACATCACAACGGCGGGGTGCCCCGGGTCGTAAAGGTAGCTGACCTGCTCGTCTTCCCGATCGATCGCCAGCACATATTGAATCAAGTCATTCGTGCCCACCGACATGAAGTCGAGAATGGGAGCGAAGTGCCGGACAGCGAGTGCTGCAGCCGGCGTTTCGATCATCCCGCCGATCGGAATGTCCGGGTCGATGCGCTCGCCGTTGCTCTGCAGTTCCTGCCGGCATTCGTCGATGACTCGACGCGCCTGGTGGATTTCATCGACTTGAGTGATCATCGGCAGCAGGATTTGAACTGGCCCGTGGCAGGATGCCCGCAGAATGGCTCTGATCTGTTCGCAGAACAGGTCGGTGATCGCGAGCGACAGCCTCAATCCTCGCAGACCCATGGCCGGATTGGGACCCTGGCTGAGCACCAGCGCAGGCGGCATCTTGTCGCTGCCGGCATCCAGGGTTCGGATGGTGACGGGTTTGCCGGCCATGGATTCCACCGCCGTTCGATAGGCCCGGTACTGGGCTTCCTCGTCGGGCAGTCGGTCGCCAAGAAACAGAAATTCGGTGCGCATCAGGCCGATGCCTTTGGCGCGCACCAATTTGCAGCGATCGAACTCGACCGGCAGCTCCGCGTTGCCGTAAAGTTTGAAGGTCTCGCCGTCGCGAGTCTTTGACGGCTTTGAGACATAGCGCTGCAGCTCATCGCGATGACGCAGGCTGGCCTCGCGCTTGTCCTGATAGTGACGCTCCAGGCTCTCATCAAAGCTCAGGAGCAGCGCGCCATAGTGCCCATCAAGAATGATCGCTTCATCTTCAGTCAGGCGATCGAGCGCCTTGTGAATCCCGACCACCATCGGAATCTCCAGGCTGCGCGCCAGGATCGCCGAATGAGATAGCGGCCCGCCGCGCTCGCTGACCAGCCCGGCCACCCGCCGCTTGTGGAGCACGGCCAGGTCGGCCGGGCCCAGCGAGGGCGCAACGATGATCGTGTTCTCGAGCTGGTGCGGGACCTGCGATCCGAGAACGGCAGCCGGCTGCTCGGACAATTCACGCTGAATCAGATTGACCGCCTGCTCTAGGTCCTCCTGGCGCAGGGCGATGTAGTCATCGTCGATTGAGCGAAAGCGCTCCAGCAGGGCTTCGCTCTGCAGCGCAAGCGCCCATTCAGCGTTGATCCTGGACTCCCGGATGCGCTCGCAGGTCGCCTCGGTCAGCAGCGGATCACGCAGGATCAAGCGGTGGGCTTCGATCAGTTCGCGGGCCGTCTCGCCGTCCTCGGACATTCGTTCGAGCAGATTTCGGAGGAAGCGCTCTGAGCGATCAATAGCCTGCTGTAGGCGCTCTAGTTCTGAGTCGATCGTCCCAGCATCCAAATGGTATTCCGGGATGTCCAGCTCGCCCGGCGTCAGGCGGTGCACACGACCAATCGCGATGCCACTATTGACGCCGATGCCGGTCAGAATGAGGCTCATTCAGCCTCTCCGAATCGATCATTGATCAAGGCCGTCAGAGCCTCGATCGCTTCGTCCTCCCCTTCACCTTCGGCCTCGAGGATCAGTTCGGTACCGCAGGGTGCGGCCAGCAGGAGCACGCCCATGATCGATTTGGCGTTAACCCGGCGCTCATCGCGGATCACCCAGATCTGAGACGGGTACTCGGACGCTAGCTGAACTAGCTTGCTGGCCGCTCGTGCGTGCAGGCCCAGCCGATTGCTCAGGGTCACCGTGCGCTGAATCATGAGGAAAATATCGCCTGCTGGCCACCGGCGCAGGCCAGCATGGCCAGCTCAGCGGGCGTTTTTTCTGCGTGGTTGAGAACCTTGAGCAGCATCGGCAGGTTTAGTCCGGAAACGACGGGTATGGCTTGGCGCGTGGCGACTCGACAGGCCAGATTGTGTGGCGTCGCGCCCGGCAGATCGGTCAACACGATGGCACCCGAAAGATCAGCACCCATCGCCAGCGCTGCGCTCAAGTTGTCAAGCGCCTCATCAGGATCTGCCCCTTCGCTGACCGACACCGTCGTCAGCGGCATCATTCGCCCCAGAATGATTTCGGCCTGGTGGCGAAGCGATTCACCTAGGCCTGCATGCGTCACCAGCACGATGCCGGTCATGTTTCCAGCTCGCGGTGCGCCACCACCACCGAATGTCCGTCGTTGTGTAGGGCCCGCCCGAGCTCGCTGGTCAGCCAGACCGAGCGATGCTGGCCGCCGGTGCAGCCGATCCCGACCGTCAGCAGGCTGCGCTGATCCTCAGCCAGCGCTGGCAGCCAGCGCCTAACGAACGCCAGGACGTCGTCTCTGAAATCCTGCACGATGGAGTGCCCGGATAGGAACTCGGCGACGTCTGCATCCAAACCAGTGCGAGCGCGCAGCTCGGGCTCCCAGTGCGGATTCGGCAGGCAGCGGGCATCGAAGACCAGATCGACATCGCGCGGCACGCCACGCTTGAAGGCGAAAGACTCGATCACCACCGAGGGAATCTGGGTTTCATCGGTCTGCCCGACGCTACGCCAGATCTGTCGGCGAAGCTGATGAATATTGGTTTCAGACGTATCCACAACGGCGTTTGAACGCTGTCGAATCGGCTCAAGCAATTCGCGCTCTGAGCGGATGGCTGCCTCCAGTCCTGCGCTGCCCGCCAGCGGATGGCGGCGACGGGTCTCAGAAAAGCGCCGGACCAGCACGCGCTGGTCCGCGTCCAAAAACACGACCCGAAAGGCGCTTTCATCGGAAGCGCTGTCAAACAGCTTGATCAGCTTTTCAAGACCGTCCGGGCCAGTGCGGGCATCAATCCCAATGGCAACTTTCGGATAGCGCTCCGGCTGGCCGCGCACCTCGTCGATAAGATCCGCGAGCAGGCCACCGGGCAAATTGTCTACGCAGTAATAGCTCAAATCTTCCAGGGCGTGCAGGGCCACACTCTTGCCGCTGCCCGACAGGCCACTGATAACAACGATCGGATGGGTCATTGTTCGCCGTCCATCAAACGGCCGTGGCGTTCGACAAATTCTGCAGCGGCATCGAAGCCGCGCATTCTCAAGACGAAGTCACGCACCGCCGCTTCGGCCATCACGGCCAGATTACGACCGGCCATCACCGGCAGATTGATTTGCGGAATATTCAGGTCAAGAACCTCGCGCATTTCAACGTCGCCCTTCAAGCGATCAGCTTCGGCGTCTACCTCACCGGGCAGGTGAAGATGAATAATCAGGCGCAAATACTTTGTCGACTTAACGGCCGAGTCACCGAACATCCGCCGCACGTTCAGAATACCGAGTCCGCGCACCTCCAGGTAGTCGCGAAGCACGGGCGGGCAGCTGCCCTCGATATTTTCTGGCGTCAGCTGAGTGAACTCCGGCGCATCATCGGCGATCAGACGGTGCCCTCGGCTCAGCAGCTCGAGCGCCAGCTCGCTCTTGCCCGTTCCCGATTCCCCAGTCAGCAGCACGCCTATCGTGAAAACTTCCATGAACACCCCGTGGAGGGTGCAGCGTCGCGCCAAGCGCTTGGAGATCCGGTATTCGAGAAAACTCACCAGATCCCAAGCCGGCCGGCCCGAGATCATCAGCGGTAAACCGCTTTCTTTTGCCGATTGTTCAAGGTCATCAGCGATTTCGAGCCCCGAGGCCACGATGAGCGCGGCGGGCTGGGAGTCCACAATACGGGCAATGGTTTCCCATCGCGCCTTGGAATCAAGGCTGTCCAGCCAGGCGTCTTCCTCTTCCCCGATGACCTGGATGCGATTGGGGTGGATCAGATTGAGAAAACCAATCAGCGACGGACGGGATTGGATACTGGTCGCCGTAATGTGGCGGTTCTCCGCGGCACGGGCCCCACACACCCAACGCAAGCCCAAACGGCCGGCATAGGCTCGAAACAGCTCTGCCGGCGTGATGCTGGCGGTCATGTCGCCGCTGGGGCGTCCGCCTCGGCCTTAAAAAGTTTCATCAGATCTTCGGCCGCTTCGACGTCCCGCATCTGCTTGCGGTGGTTCGCGTCACCGAAACGCGCGGCAACGTCGGCCAGCAACTTCAAGTAAACATCGGAGCACTGATCGGGGACCGAAAGCGCGAAGAACAGATCGACTTGTTCCTGGTCCGGCGCGTCAAAATCAATTGCGTTTCGAAGGCGAATTACCGCGCCGATCACGCTGCTCTGGTTATTGACGCGACCGTGAGGAATGGCGACCCCGTGGCCGAGACCCGTTGAACCCAGCCGCTCTCGTTGGCAAAGGCTCTCGAAAATCTCGCGGCGCCGCCCGCTGTTGGCAGATTGCGCCAGCAGCTCAGCGGCCTTCTCGAGAAGTGATTTCTTGCTTGAAACAGAAATATCCAGCGCTATTCGCTCTGGATCGATCACATCAGAAAGCTGCATGGAACCTTATTCCACCCCTGGCGATGGGTCAAAAACGACCGGCTTCAGTCAACGCCCGCGGAGCGCGCGGCGCGATGATGATCCGTCAATTTTGCCTTGTGTCGACGTACTTGCCTATCGAGCTTGTCGGCCAGCGCATCGATCGCGGCGTACATATCAAGGTCTGTCGCATCGGCAAACAACGGATTCGTCCGACCGCCCACCATTATTGTACCTTCCGCCGTATGGTCGACTTTTTCCAGGCGCAAAACGAAATGGGCCGAAATGAGATTATCAAAGTGGCGCTGGAAACGCTCGCTTTTCTCCATAACGTAGGCTCGCAGGGCATCGGTGATCTCAACGTTCTGGCCAGTGACTTCGATCTGCATGGATATTGCTCCTCATATGGGCGGTGCTTTGAACCTCTACCCGCCACGGTAACGACGTGGCCCCGAGATTCCTGACTCAATCTTATACCAGTCTCGGACGTGAAATCAGGGCCGCAGTCTGGCCATTCGACGACGCTGCGAAGATCCGGGAATACCGAGCTGGTCTCGATATTTAGCCACCGTGCGGCGCGCCAGCTTGATACCGCGGTCGCCAAGAGCCGTCACAAGCGCCTGGTCTGAATAGGGTTTTCCGGGTTGTTCGTCCTGAATCAGGCGGCGAAGCTGTGCCTTGACGGCGGTGGCCGCAATGGGCTGGCCATCCTCGCCGGTGATTGCAACGGAAAAGAAGTGCTTGAGCTCGAAGGTGCCGCGTGGCGTATGCGCATACTTATGGGTGGTCGCGCGCGACACCGTGGACTCGTGCACATTAACCTGTTCGGACACCTCGCGCTGCAGCAGCGGCTGCATCGCGATCTCCCCTTCGTGGAAAAACCGATGCTGACGTTTCACGATCGCCTCAGTCACCGCAAGCAGGGTCTGATTGCGCATCTCCAGGCCGCTAATCAACCAGCGCGCCTCCTGCAGTCGGTCTTTCAGGTACTTCTTGTCCTCTCCGCGGCTTTTCCTGACCAGTGAGGCGTACATCTTGTTGAGTCGCAGGCCGGGGTCGGAGTCGGGGTTTAGGCTGACCCGCCAGCCGTCCCCGCGCGGATGGATATATACATCGGGCACCACATAATTTTCATCGTCGGAGCTGAAGCGACTGCAGGGATGCGGGTTGAGAGAGCGGATCAGGTCGACCGCGGCCTGCACGTCGTCCCGGTCAAAGCCCGTTGCGCGTACCAGGCGATTGATGTCCTGTTGGGCCATCACGTCCAGATGATGCTCAACGATATGCGTGGCAAGTCCAATACCCGGCGTGGACGATGAGCGCGCCTCAAGCTGAACGCGAAGGCACTCGCCAAGGTCCCGGCTCGCAACCCCGACCGGTTCAAAATGCTGGACGCGCTCCAGGACCGCCGCAATCTCTTCGCGCGAGACCAGATACTCCGGCGCCAGCGACGCCCTCAGCGTATCCAGATCGTCTTGGAGATAACCCTCTTCGTCGAGCGCATAGATGATCGCCCGAGCAATGGCCTCATCGGTGTCATTGAATCCGGACAGGTTGGCCTGCCAGAGCAGATGCTGCTGAAGAGATTCATCGGCCCGGTCGCTGACGAAATCGTCATAGCGGGGTGCGTCACCCGCCACCGAAAACCCGTCGGGCAGATCATCGAAACCATAGTCGTCTTCAAATTCGACCTCGACGTCCGACGAGTCATCGGCCGACTCCGGCTGGTCCGCCTCATCGGCGCGCTCCAGCAGCGGGTTGGTCTCCAGGACATCACGAATGTGTTCCTTGAGCTCGAGTCGATTGAGCTGGAGCAAGGAAATGGCCTGGCGAAGCTGCGGTGCAAGCTTGAGCTTCTGACCGAGCTTGAGTTGTAATCGTGCACCCGCTTTCATGGCTCTATTCTACGTGGCCGGCCGGTTCGCGCAACGGTGATCTATTCCCCGTTCGACTCGCTGACGTGCTTGCCTCCGGTCCAGCCACCCCGGCTCAGGAGTCGATCGCCCAGCGCCTTTGGTGAGTCCTCTAGATCGGTGGCCATGGAGTCGTTCCAGCGATTGAGAAAACCGTACAAACACACCGCGGCCAATAGCTCAACGATCTGCTCGTCATTCCAGTGCTGCTTGACCCGCGCCATCAATTCCTCGTCAACCGCGTTCGGGACGCTCCCGGCGGCCAGTGCGTAGTCCAGAGCGACCCGCTCGGCATCGCTGTAGTGCGGGCTGGTCTGGTAGTCCCAGATCGCATCGACCTTATCCTGGGGCACGCCGCTGATGCCCGCGGCAATCAAAGAATGCGCCTCGCAATACTGGCAGCCGGATGCGCGACTGGCGAAGTGCGCCAACAGACGCTTGAATCCCGGATCAACACTGCCCTTCGGGTCCATCACCGCCGCGGTCAGAACGCCGAAAGCGCGGACGATGTCAGGCCGGCGCTGCATGGTGAGGAGTGAGTTTGGCACGAAACCAAGGATCGACTCGAAATGAGCGAAGGTGTCGGCCAGTTCGGGGGTGGTTTCTGCGGGTAAGGGGGGGATGTGGGACATGGGGGGCTCGGCGGTAGGGGATGGTGGGGATAAGGATAGTGGTTTTTTAGGTTTCGGTTTCCTGTTTCCGGGTACTGGATTTCGATTCAATTATTGGGGTGCGGCGGGGTGGGTTTTTGTCTGGGATAATGAGTCTGGTTTCTTTGATTTGATGACTATGGTTGCTGAAGCGCTGATTGTTCTGGTCTGGATTTTTGCCTGGCTGATGGTGCTGGTTGGCTTGGCGGGGATCATTCTTCCAGCCCTACCGGGTGTGCCGGTGATCCTGTTTGGCCTAGTCCTGATGGCGTGGCTCGATGAGTTTGCGCGGGTCGGTGTGTCTACCCTGCTGGGGCTGGGACTGCTGGCGGTGCTGTCAGTGCTGATCGATTTTCTCGCCACAGCCGAAGGAGCGCGGCGCTTCGGCGCCGGACGTCATGCCATTCTTGGCGCAACATTAGGCCTGCTAGTTGGCTTGTTCTTCGGCCTGCCGGGGATTGTCTTCGGACCCTTTGTCGGCGCCATGCTCGGCCACTTAGCGAGCAAAGCCAATCTGGACGCATCGCTTCGAGCCGGCGTTGGCGCAACCATCGGGGTCGTCGTCGGCACCGTCGCTAAAGGCGTGATTGCCGCTATCATCCTGGTCTGGTTTGCAGCGGCCTGGATTTTGTAGCCTGGTTGAGATCGAGTTATCGAACGGCGATCTGCACCCGCATCAGGAGGGCTGTTGCAAAGCCGACATGGAAAAATTTGCAATCACAGGCAGATCAGGACAGCGCTCGTTCTTTATATCGCCTAAGGCGCCTCGAGAATGACCACGATCGGTAGGTGATCGGACACACCCCGAAGGCCTTCGACATCGAAACGCTGGGGTCGACCCTCACCGTCGAGCTGATCGGCATAGTCGGTGACGACGGAAACTGAGTCAGGATTTAGGCGCCACGGACTCGAGGCGGGGAGCGAGACCAGTATCATGTCAAGGAACGACCAAGTTTCGCCGCGCGACCAGTAGTTCGTGCCTTGGCAGCCTTCACAACCAAGCTCGTGAGCGACGGCCCAGCCAGGCCGCACCATCTCGTCCATGATCGATGTTTCCTCCATCTCACGTTTCGGCGTGTTGAAGTCTCCAGCGGCGACGACCAGCCGATCCTGAGGCAGCGCGGAACGAAGCTCGTTCAGGTGCGCATACGCGATCCGGCGCATCTCGATGGGGTGGAAGGGGGCCGGGAAATGCACTGAAAAGCCGGTCAGGATCGAGCCGTCGGGCAGTCGAAAGCTCGCCTCGAGCACGCCGCGGGTGTCTGGCGCGCGGTCGGGGAAAGCCGACATATCCAAAGGATGAAGCACCGCCTCGTCGGCGAGCGGCAAGCGCGAGAGAAAGGCCACGTCGATGCCTCGGGCGTCGCCCCCTTCGATCAGGATGGGCGGCCCGTAGTCCGCAGCACCGAGATGATCGCGACGCAGCCGGTCCAGGACGCGGATATTCTCAACTTCCTGCAGCGCGATAATGTCCGGACCAAGTCCTTCGTTGTAAGCGAGAATAGTGGCGGCGAGCTGCTCAAGCTTGAAACGCAGGGCCGCTTCGCCCCAATCCAGATAAAGGCAATCCTCTCGCCAGGAATCCACCTCGATCAAATTGCAGGCTGCAATATGCTCAGGATCTGATTTGGTCGAAGCCGGCAGGTATGTCGCGTCGTTCTTGCCCGGATCATCATCCGTGTCGAAGAGATTCTCGACATTGAAAGCCATGATGCTGATTTGCGCTAAATCAGACTGCGCTGCCGCTGGCCCAATCTTATCGGCGCTAGAGCGAGTCGATGGGTCCGTCGAACAGGCCGTCATCGCAAGCAGCACCGCAAGCGTCAGGCCATTCCTCGATCGAGGTCTCCCGCGCCCCGATCGGAGGTTTTTAAACAATGTCATCAGCTCCAGATCCCTGACGATCAGTAATCAACTCGTCGGGCCCTAGCCATTACCGAGCCGCGCTCTGAGATCATCGACGCGGCTTCGATTGACGCCCATATCCGAGTGACCGACCCGAGACGCCGAGCGCACGTGCACGGCATCGTCGCCAAGACGAAACTCGACATCGTCGGTGAACTTAAACAGTTTCGACATGAACTCTGCCGCGATGTAATCGCGCTCCTGTCGCGTAACAGTACCGCCCATCTCTTCGATCGTTGCCGAGATCTGTGACCAGGCGCCAAGCGGGAGCGGCTCGACACGCTTGTCCTGCGGCGTGTTCGATTCACTCGACACGCAGTTCGGAGATGCCGGGCAGGCGGCCAGCTGCCCATCGCTGACGCCCGGTGCGGAGGCCTCACGAGATTTCTGGCCCATATAGAAAAGACCGCCAAAGGCAAGTATGGGCAATATCAGAAACCCGACGATGATCAATTTTGCCACACGCAATCCCTCGATGAATGTGCGTTAGACGGTAACCATAATCTCTAGCGACCACAAGTGCGCTGATTCAGGCAAAAGCCCGAGCCGGTCACAGCCGATGCCAAGCGCCTTGCGCTGTGGGCTTGACCGATATCGGACGTTTCAGATCGCGTCGCTCAGAACCATCGAGTCCGCTTCGAGAATCTAATCCCGTCGCAGTGAATCCGAAATCGCGATCGGGCTGGGGAGTCTGAGAACGATCCAGTAAGTCGATGCGATAAAAGTCAGGATCGTGGTCGCCTGGACGATGTAGGAGGCCTGTTCGGTCATCAGGCCGCTTTGGAGTCCGACGATGGCGACGAGCAGGGAAAATTCGCTGACCTGACCCAGGCGGATGCCGATTTCTCGAGACACATCCGGGGTTTCGCCCTCTCTTCTGAACATCAGGGCAAACATGAACGGCTTGATCAGCATCAGCAGCGCGGCAAGAGTGAGTGCCGGCCAGATGATCTGCGACAGCAGGCCCATGTTGAATCCCGCACCCAGGGCAAAGAAGAAGACGACGAGAAAAAAGTCCCGGAGCGGCCGGAGCGTATCGGCGATGAATCGTGAGATCGGACTGGTGGCGATCGCGACGCCAGCGATAAAGGCACCGATCTCGTAGGAAAGCCCTATCGCATGGGCCAGAACGGCAATCGCCATGCACCAGCCGATGGCGACGAGGAAGACGTACTCCTGAATCTGGTCGAAGCGCTGCATCAAGGCCATCAGTACGTAGCGACAGAAGAACAGAGCAAAAAGGAACAGGAGCGGGGCCAGCAGTAGCAGCACCGCCACATCCAGCGCCGGGTTTGTGCTTCCGGCGAAACCCTGGATGAAAAGGATGACGGCGATAGCGATGATGTCCTGCAGCAGCAGGATGGCCACGATGATTTCGCCCAGACGTTGATGATGCAACGTCGAGGTGGGCAGCAGTTTCAGGCCCAGGATGGTGCTCGAGAACATCACGGCAGCGCCGATCAGAACGGCCTGCAGTACGTCCAGACCGAAGACCAACGCCACGCCAGCGCCAGCGCTGAAGAACACCAGGCAGGTCACCAGCGTGACCAGCACGGCTTCGCGCAACATCTGCAGCAGCTCTCGCGGCTCCAGATTGAGGCCGAGGAGAAACAGCAGAAATATGATCCCGAATTCGGCCATTCCCTGGAGGATCGCGAGATTCTCGACCAGCCCCAATCCCCAGGGTCCCATGATCGCGCCGAGCAGAATATAGGCAACAGGAAGCGCCTGCCGCGCGAACAGCGCCGCGGTAGCGATGACCGCGGCACCGGCAAATATCAAAAAAATCAGTTGGATGAAGGCATCGGAATGCATAGCGTGGCCAGTGTACCCCGCAGCAGCCGCGGCGGCGGTCGGTTTCTACATCCAGGCATCGACTTCGAGACACAGCGCTTCTGCGCCGCGAAAACAGGCGCTTGAGCTCAATGGATGGACCTTGTGTTGCGGATAATCTAATGGATATCAAGTTCAAATCGGTTGGGAAATGGTCTGCGTTCAGTCACCGCCAGACACACTACTGTACGAATTCAAAATCATCGGCAAACAACGAATCGCTACGTCCGCGCAAAGGCAGTTCGGCCGCTCCGCCCTGAACATTGCTTGGCAAGAGCAGAACGGCCCGGCGCAAACCAGGTTCCGACGGGGAGTATGTAAGTTCGATACTGCAGGACTGCCCAGCGGTCAGTTGTGCACCGCTGCAGTTGTCCACCTGGATGCTGAAATCGGTCGGATTTATGCCGCCGACGGTGGCAGCAGCCGGTTCCAGCGTCGCACTACCAGTGTTGCTGACGCTGACCGTTACGAACGCCGTGTTACCAACGTCGACACCGTCGAAGAGCACGGGGTCAGGGGCAAAGCTGATGGCGGGCAGCAGGCGCAAGATATGCAGCTCTTCCTTGACGGTGCTGTCATAAGCGAAGAACCAAAGGCGGTCATTGCCCGCGACAAGCTCGACCGGATTCGACGACGCCGTGCCAGGCTCGAGATCAATCATCTCTATCGTTGCACCATCTGTGCGCCACAGCTCGGATCCTTCGCCAGCACTTTCGGCGCGAAAATAGAGGTGCTCACCCAAGCGCTCGCCGAGCTGTACATCGATCTCTTCGAAGGTCCCAAGCAAACTGGCCTGCCCCGTATTA